>ENA-UBIJ01000129-UBIJ01000129.1-human-gut-metagenome-genome-assembly--contig:-NODE-129-length-43305-cov-7.586960_pt1 | contig 43305 bp, 41 predicted proteins | sample MGYA00244944_ERZ654876 | MGnify/ENA primary metagenome ERZ654876 (study PRJEB26926, sample SAMN06164748) | human gut metagenome | biome: ENVO:00009003; feature: ENVO:2100002; material: ENVO:00002003...
CACTGGCAGCCTGAGAGGTATTTTTCCCCACGCACATGTCGCGGGGAAAAATGATCTGAATTTTTCGCGTCTGCGGACGCGAACTCTGCGAGGCTTTTTTGCCGCAGGATTTTAAGACACACTTGTGTTCCAAGAGGAGAAAACCATGAAATATACCACTACAGTGGCCGATTATCTCACCTGGCGGGGGGATATTCCCTTTTCCGTGGACCCATTCAACGAGGTGGACAATCTGGTATTGTGCATCATTTCCTATATCAATTTCCGCCGGTTCCCGGAGCTGCTGACTCGGAATCCACGGGAGGCGGTCTCCCTGCGCGACATCTGCCAAAAGCTCACGCAGGAGGACGAGCAGCTGGGCCTGTCCCAGCTGAGCTACATACCCGTGGCGCAGCAGGCGGCGCAGACCGAGCGCTTTGCCGGGACGCGGATGTTCGCCTTTGAGGACCGCAGCGACCAGGAGACGCAGTTTGCAGCGGTGTCCTTCCTGCTGCCGGATAAGTCCGTGTTCGTTGCCTTTCGGGGGACGGATACCTCCCTGGTGGGCTGGAAGGAGGACTTCAACATGAGCTACCTGGAGTCTGTTCCGGCCCAGGTGCGGGCGGCGGAATATACGGCTGAAATCATGAGGCTGTGCAGGTTCCTTAAGGTGCGCATCGGCGGACACTCCAAGGGCGGCAACCTGGCGGCCTGGGCGGGCCTGCACCTGCCCCACAAGAATTACGGCCGATTGCTGGCGGTGTATAATAACGACGGACCCGGCTTCAACCGCAGCATGACGGAGCGGCCGGAATATGTACTCCTAAGAGACAAGATGCACACATTCATCCCGGAATCGTCTATCGTGGGGGTGCTGCTGGAGCATTGCGAGGACTATACGGTCATTGCCAGCACGGCGAAGTCTATCATGCAGCACGAGGCGCTGTCCTGGTGTACGGAGCGCAACCGCTTTATCCATCTGGAGGAACGATCGACCATGGGCCGCCGATCCGACGACGTGCTGCGGGATTGGATCGGGTCTATGACGCCCCAGGAGAGGAAGGATTTTACAGACGCATTTTTTGAGATCCTCAGCATGGGCGGCAAGGCCCGCACACTGGATGATGTGCAGGAGATGGGCCTGAGCGGCGCGGTGGCGCTGGTGAAGGAATACGCCGGGGCGGATGAAAAGACCCGGCGAATTCTGGTGGAGACCTTCAAGCGCCTGGCGGTGGATATCGGGGAAGAGGTGGCGACCTCAGCCCAGGATGGCCTAAAACAGGCCACAGAATTCCTGCGCAATTTGGGCAGGAAAAAGCCGACAGAATAAAGAAATAACCGCCCGGGGCATCCTCTATAGGAGAGACCCCGGGCGGTTTACATTTTTGAGACTGATAAGCGTTTGAACCCCGGTGCGGCACCTGTGGCCGCACCGGGGTTTGCTGAAGTGTGTAAATTTATCCGCGTGGGATAGGAAAACTCTGCGCCCGCTCAGCTGCGCTTTTTGGCCTTTTTACCGGTGAGGGTGATCCAGGCTGCGGCGCTGCCGCTGACGAGCAGGGCAGCCAGCCAACCGATGAGGCTGCTGTCACCGGTCTGAGGAGTTGCTCCGCTGCCGGTGTTTGTCCCAATGATTCCGTACTGACTCAAATGGTTTGTCTCAAATATAATATAACCGTTTTCTACCGCAGCAGGCAAGGTCTCTTTAATCTCATCATTTACAATGTAAACGACTTCGTATTTGTCATACCCCTTCAAATCTTCCGGCAGAGCAATTCTGATCTTCATTTTGGTGTTGCTGATCTTCACAACATTGTTGTTTCCGTCCAGCACATTGATGTCCGCAACGAATTTCACATTCTTATCTGCCAATTCCTTCTTGACCTCGATGGACTTGATATCCAGCTTGTAATCCTTGCTGACCTCTGTTGCAAATTCGATTTTTGCCTTTGTCTCCCCCGTGCTTTGGAGTTCCTTCACCGTGTCCTTACCGGGATTTTCCGGCTCTCCGGAGGTTTTCGTCCAGGAGGCGTACAAGGTTACATTTTTATACCGCACATAACCGTTGTCTTCCGTAATCAAGGTATCCTTATCATATTTCTTATTGGTCTCCTCGTTATTGTCCCAAATTCTCCAATAAATATACGTCTCCATAGTACCGCTGCCGTCGCTTTTGGTGTTCCAGCCGTTAAAGGTATACCCCTCTCTTACGGGAACATAGGGCAAAAGTGACATTAATGCGCCTGAGTCTCTGCCGCCTACATAGTCGTATGTGTTAGACTCCTTACCGTTGAGCTGTCCGCCGTTAGCATTGAGAGTTACTACGATACCGTCGTTGTCAAAGGTGTTTTTGGTATAGGTTGCAAGAACCTTTACAGCGTCGCTTTCCTTAAAGCAATCAGCCGATATTTCCGTTACAAACTCGCCGTTCAAAGCCCAGCCGACAAAGGTATAGCCGTCTCTTACGGGGGTGTATTTCGTCAGGTCGACTGTCTGATAAGCACTGGAGCTGCTTGTCAGGGTCATTTCATACTTGCCGTTTACTTTGCCACCGACGCCGTCAAGCGTCAGGTAATATGTGCCCGTTCCCTTTAGCACTTCTTCGGAGAAGGTCGCATAAATCGTAAGACCGTTGGTGTATGCCACCTCACCGTCGTTTGCCCAAAATGTACCCTCCGAATTGAAATCCGACAAGGGTATATCCTCCGGGACTCTTGTTTCGCCTGTCCAATCCGTTGCCCAATAGGCGAATTTGGTGCTGCCGTTGAACGGAAGAACGCCCGCAGTCAATTCGGATAAGCTAACCGTTGTGTCCCCGTCGGCAGCATCAAACTTTATTATTTTTGCATAATCGCCGTCGACCTTGCCGTCCATGCCGTTAAGGCCGCAGGTGAGTAGCAGCGTATATTTCCCGTCGTCCTTGACCGTGACGGCATTCGCAGTCACGATGCCGGAAACGCTCAATACCGTCACCAGCAGCATCAAAAGCACCCTTTTCAGTTTCATATTGATTTTCCTCCTTGTGTTTTTGTTTTGGTTATCCATAAGAGTTCCTCCTTTATTTAAGCCTTATTTCAAGGCATTTTTGCTTTTTTTCTTGCTTGCAATGCTGAGTATAGTTGATTGCCTCCGTTCTGAAATTTCAAACAGGTTGACTTTGGACGGATACCTTGTTTATCTCAAGCTCGTTTTCCAAATGCTGAGATACGCTGTCGGCTATGGCGGTCGTTGCCCGCCGGATACCGGCATCCGACAGACCGTCGCAAGGATGTATCATTGTTACGGTCAGTTCCGTCCCCGTTTCCTGCTCATTTACGGAGATAGAGAATCGGCTCAAATTACCGTATACCGACATCTTTGATAAAATGGTGGATGCGTCTGTTTTTTCATATTCGGCACCGTTTTTATCCAGCACTTCATAGACGGCAAAGATCACATATTGCCGATTGTACGGAAGCGTTCTCTTTGTTGTTTTGCTGTCCGGCAGGACGGGATGCTGCATATTCACCGTCCGGCACCTCCTTTTCATTACGGTTCTATGGCAAACCGTTTTTGTTATAGTGTTATTGCTTTTCAATATACCCGCTGACAGGTTCGGCATACATATTGTCGTCGGTCACTGCCTTGTACCGCTTGCCGTCGTACACATCGGTAAAACCGTTCGTAGCCTTGTAAATTTCGCCGGTCTCGGTATCGTAAACGCGCTCGTAGCCGAGGGTGGCGTCGCTCTGCTTCTGGCTCATAATGTCCTGACTTCTGTTGCGGCTTTCCCAGGAGGACATAAAGCCGTCCATGGTCGCATTGAAGTTTTGGCTGATCTGCTGAGCAAGGGCAACCTTTTCATTGCTTGCCTGATTGGTGGTACTGACAAAGCTGTCGGAATACTGCAGGGTTTTGAAGCAATCGGTCAGCACACCTTCCCACTCGATAAAGGTGTCCTTTGCGGCGGTAACAGCAACGATGTTGTAAGCCATATAGTAGCCGCCGTCCACCGCCTGAAGCTGATAGCCTACCACATTGCCGTTGGAGATGGCAAAGCTGCCAAAGTCCACCACACTGGCGGCAAATAGGCCCTCGCCCTCTTTGCCGTTATCCGTAAAGGTGGCGCGGAGCTGCTCATCGCCCAGGGCGGAGGACTTCATCGGGCTGGCGGAGGGATAGCGGTCGGTGACGGTGAAGTCATTGAACTGGGGGAAGGCATATCCGGAATAAGCAGGCTCCACCTCCGATGCAAATGCCGTATACTGTGAGAATATTTTGAAAAAGCCCTCTGTGGATGGGTTATCAAGCACAGCGGCCTTGGTGAAAAGGGCCGCTTGGGTATTCCCCATGCTGTAGTTCTGCTGCCATGCTTCTTTGCCCGCCTGACTATGGAGCAGGACGTCTGCCTTCAGCAGTACAAACATCTGGTTCAGCGGCTCAGCTGGGTCGTATACCCGGATGCTGTGGTAGATGTTGGTGCCGCCGGACGTGACGGTCCAGCCCTTTGGGATGGTCATGCTGAAATCGGCGGTTTCGTATTTTTCGGTCTGCACGGCTTTTGCCGCCGTCTGCGTCACCTTGACTCCGCGTTCTGTTTGTTCGGTTTTTGTGCCGTCATCGTTCACAACGGTTTTGCTGCCGCAGGCGGCAAGAAGCAAGGTCATGACCAAGGCCAGCGCAAGTGCCGTGATTCGTTTTGCATTCATCGTGTTTCTCTCCTTTTCCTTATTTCTGATCATAGTCCCAATAGAAACGGCAGGGATCGTATTTTTGATACGCACCGTATCCGTCTGTAAGCACCTCGGCAATGGGGAGCATCGTATAGTCCTCGGTGATCACATGGCTTGTGCTGATGTTGCGGACATCACCGTAAAAAGCGGTGAGCAGCTCAAGCTTTCTTAGCTTTACATTGCAGTTGAGATGCTGCGCAGCAGGATAGTAGGGAGACACCGAACCGTCCGGCGCAAGCTGCGCTTTTGTGTCGCTGTCGTCCAAAGGCTCCGAGGCATACACGATCTCATAAAAGGCACAATTGGTCATCAGAATGTTCCGATTAAACAGCCGGATCGGTGTTTCACCGGCAAGCTCGGACAGCTCCAAATCAAAGGCAATGTACTCTCGCCGATCCATGTCCCGATACCAATTCCAGCCGGTCGTACCCTTATCAAGATATTTGCCCGAAAAAAGCAGGCTGACTTTACCGCCGGCAACGGCGATCATCGGATCGCCGGAGTAGACCTTATCGGCATTTAAGTATTCTGCCGTATGATCCTCCAGCGTCTTTCCGTCGGAAGCATAGCGGTAAACACTTCGGAACAGCGGATGCTGCGCCTTATCCATCGGTGAGGCCGCAAACGGCGGGCTGCTGACCTTATAGCCGGAGCCGTCATTTAAGTAGATCTCGCCCATTTCACCGTCATGGGTCAGACGCCAGTATCGGATGTTTTTTCCGGGCAGGGTGCCGACCTCCTGTATGTTCTTGCCGTTTGCCAAAACAGAGTTGAAATTTGCCTGATACAGCTTCCCGTCAGCCACCACGAGATCGTTGACGGTTTTACTGTAGCCGTGATCCAGATTACAATCGAATTCGGCGTACTCGTTTATAATGCCCTCGCCGCCGAGAAATTTTGTGTAGTCCGATTGGTCATACGGCTTGCCGCGCTCCTTGAGAAGCGCCTGTTCCAGATTTACCGGCTCTGCCTGGGTAGCTGTGCTTGGCCCGCTGTCCGGGTCCGGCTTCTTGGCCTCGCCGGGGGAGGCGGAGCACCCGCACAGTGCAACAGCCAGCAGTGCTGCGCACAGGAACAGCCAGGGGATAAACAGAAATTTTGCTTTTCCAGCTTTTTCCATTCCTTTCTTCCTTTCCCACACATGTTATTATTTGCCATTATAGCATAGAGCAAGGCGGACTACAGGGCGTTTCCCGAAGTGTCAATTGACACTTTTGGAATTATGCGCCATGAAGCACTTTCCTTTTGGCTGCGCCTCCTGTATAATGACTAAAAACAAAACTATCCGGAGAAAAGCCATGAAATTCTGCCAGCAATTAAGTGAATACCTCTGCCGGCTCTCCTGCACAGGCAAGGAGCTGTGCGCCTTGGCCGGCATATCTGCCGCCTCCTTCAGCCGATATAAAAACGGAGAACGGGTCCCGGAGCTGGGTACTCCGGCCTTTGAGGGCCTGTGCCGCGCCCTAGGGGAGATTGCCGAGCAAAGAGGCTATGGAGACCTTACCGCCGACGCTGTGCGGGCGGCATTTGCTGCCTGCGAGGACTTTGTAGCCACGGACAAGGAGCAGCTACGCCGCAATTTTAACACCCTGGTGGCGGCCATGGGCATCAACCTTACCCGGCTGTGCCAGTACACCAATTATGATCCCTCCACCATCTTCCGCATTCGCAACGGGAGCCGGCGGCCTGCCGACTCCCGGCAGTTTGCCGGGGCCGTGGCCTCCTTTGTGGCCCGGGAGGTCGCTTCGCCCCGGGAGCTGGAGGCCCTGGCGGAGCTGCTGGCCTGCCCGGCGGAGGATATAGCAGACCTCTCCTTTCGCTATACGCGCCTGTGCAGTTGGCTGATGCAGGAGCAGCCTGCCCGCAGCGAGGGCGACATCACCGACTTTTTAAGCAAGCTGGACGAGTTCAACTTGAACGAGTATATCAAGGCCATCCATTTTGACGAGCTGAAGGTGCCCTCTATGCCCTTCCAGTTGCCCACGGCCCGCTATTATTACGGCCTGGGGGAGATGATGGACAGCGAGCTGGACTTTCTCAAGGCCACGGTGCTCAGCCGGTCCATGGAGCCGGTGACCATGTACAGCGATATGCCCATGGGCGAAATGGCCAAGGATCCGGAGTTCCCCAAAAAGTGGATGTTCGGCATGGCCATGATGCTGAAAAAGGGCCTGCACCTGAACCAGATCCATAACCTGGACCGATCCTTTGAGGATATGATGCTGGGGCTGGAGAGCTGGATCCCCATGTACATGACAGGTCAAATTTCCCCATACTATCTGAAAAACGCGCCCGGCGGCCCCTTTTTACACCTGCTGAAGGTGTCCGGAGCGGCGGCTCTCAGCGGCGAAGCCATCGCCGGGCGCCACGCTGAGGGACGGTATTACCTGACCAAAAACAAGCGGGAGCTGGACCATTACGCCATGCGGGCCCGGGCCCTGCTGAATAACGCATACCCCCTTATGGACATCTATCGCAGTGACCGGGAAAGCGAGAGGAATACTTTTCTGCTGGCCGACACCAGAAAGCCGGGACACCGCCGCAGCATTCTCTCCACATTGCCGCTGTATACGGCCAGTGAGGACCTCCTGGAACGTATTTTGGCCCGGAACGGCATTGATGCGGAACAAAAGCAAAGAATAAAAAGGTACGCCGCGGCGCAGAGACAAAGAATCATGGCCATCCTGGCTGAGGGAACGGTGGAGGACGAGAGCCCGGCCTTTACGCCGGAGGAATTCAGGGAGAAGCCGCCGGTGCTGGAGCTGTCGGGGGTGTTCTGCGAAGCCGACATTCCGTACAGCCAAGAGGAATATACGGCGCATTTGAACGATACGAAGGCCTTTGCCGCTCAGAATCCGAATTATAGCTGGGAGATGAGCGGAAGCCAGGCGTTCCGCAACCTGCAGATCCTGATCCACCAGGGGCGGTGGGTCATGGTGTCCAAGGGCAAGGCGCCGGCCATCCACTTCGTCATCCGTCACCCTAAGCTGCGCTATGCCATTGAGAGCTTTATCCCGCCCATAACGGAGCATGGATAGGCAGATGTCCGCCATACAATAAAAGACCGGCAGATTTCTGCCGGTCTTTTATTGTGCTATTGTGAAGGGAGCTCTGTAGTGCTCGGCTTTATTTCACCTGCCCGTGATAGTATTTTTTGGCGCAGAATTCCAGCCGGACCTCCACGGTGCCCTCGTCCTCCATCCAATCGGCAAAGTTGGAGAAATTCCGCTCTGCAACGCTGAATTTCAGCAGGTTGTGGGTGCGGACATTCTCCCTTTTGCAGAAAGCATAGATCCACTCATCGAAGGTCATGCCGTCCTGGAGACAATCCAGCATCTCCTGGGCCTTGCTTTCAAGAAAGCGTATGTTCTCGCCGATGAGGTCTGTGATGTCTGTCAGCACCTCCTTGTGAGCCACGATATAGGCGGGACAATGGAGGGCATAAAGGCTGCGCTTGCTCTCTAAGTCCCGGGCGATGAACATGGAGGTGGGGAGCTTGGCCCCCTCAATCTCCGAGCGGCTAATGAGACAATCCCCAAGGTAGGCTACACCGTCCGGGGTGATGATGCCGATGTGGCCGGCGCTGTGGCCGGGGAGCTGCAGGATGCCGAATTTCGCGCCGCAAAAATCCAGCTCCGTGGCGTCGGCGGAGATGATTACATCGGAGGTGAAGCATTCTTCCAGGAAATAAGCCCGGCTGCGGCCGTAGGTCAGGGCCACGTAGTTGGCCCGGTAGGCGTCGGGATTCACGGAGATGCCCGCCTCAATGATCTGCGCAGCGGCAATGGCGCCATACCGCTGCTGGAGATAGCGAACGTTGCCCGTGTGGTCAAAATGGGCGTGGGAGCAGAGAATGCCCTTGAGATGGAAGCCGTTGTTCTCCAGCAGGTGGGTCAGGCCGCTGCGGTCCAGCTTGGCATAGCCTGTGTCCAGCAGGACAATATCGGTGTCATTTAATTTATAAATAGGCAGCAGGGCCGTGGCGGCCACAGCCACATAGGTGCTGCCCAGGACATGGCGAAGCTCCATGAGGTGTTTTTCTCCTTTTTATCTTTTGAATTTCTCCACCTTTTTCATTTTAAGAAAACGGATTGACGCTGCCGCTTTTGCAAACTGATTTCGCAGTGACAGGCTGCAATGACAGATTTTGATAATCTCATTATATCCATCGAGCGAAGAAAAACAAGAGCCGCCTTTTGCGAAAATTTCATTTACAAAAGGCGGGAAGTATTGTAAAATACTGTGGAGAATAAAAACAGGAGGATTTGTATGGACGAGCCGAAATATAAACGGGTGCTGCTGAAAATCAGCGGGGAAGCCCTGGCGGGAGAAAAGCACTTTGGCCTGGACTTTGGCGTCATGGGCCGGGTGGCGGATGTCATTAAGGAATGCGTGGAGATGGGTGTTCAGGTGGGCATCGTTATCGGCGGCGGCAACTTTTGGCGCGGCGTAAAGAATGGCGAGGGCTACATCGAGCGCACCCGGGCCGACCACATGGGCATGCTGGCCACGGCTATGAACTGCATGGCTATGGCCGACGTGCTGGAGCAGAAGGGCGTGGATGTGCGGGTGCAGACCGCCCTGGAAATTAAGGAGGTAGCTGAGCCCTACATTCGGGCTCGGGCCATCCGGCACCTGGAAAAGGGACGGGTGGTTATCTTCGGCTGCGGCATCGGCAGTCCCTTCTTCTCCACGGATACCGCGGCGGTGCTGCGGGCGGCGGAGATCGGCGCGGACGTCATCCTGCTGGCCAAAAATATCGACGGCGTTTATAACTGCGATCCGGCCAAGTTTGCCAATGCAAAGAAATTCGACTCTATTACCTATGACGATGTGCTGGCGCAGCATCTGTCCGTGATGGATAGCACCGCCACCAGCCTGTCTATGGATAATCACATCCCTGTTTTGGTATTTGCCCTGAAGGATCCCTACAACATCATCCGCGCCCTGCGCGGAGAAAAAATCGGAACGATCGTAAAGGAGGCTTAACCCCATGCTGAAAGACGAATACAAGGTTTACGAAGAAAAAATGAAGAAGAGCATCGAGTCTGTGAAGAATGACTTCGCTGCCGTGCGGGCGGGCCGGGCCAATGCCGCTGTGCTCAATCGCATTTCCGTGGACTATTACGGCACCCCTACGCCCATCCAGCAGGTGGGCAGTGTGGCGTCTCCGGATCCCCGGACCCTGGTCATCACCCCCTGGGACGGGTCTTTGCTGCGGGCCATTGAAAAGGCCATTCTGGAGTCCGACCTGGGCATCAATCCCCAGAACGACGGCAAGTGCATCCGCCTGTCCTTCCCCCAGCTCACCGAGGAGCGCCGCAAGGAGCTGGTGAAGCAGATCCACAAGTATTCTGAAAACGGCAAGGTGGCCGTGCGCAACATCCGGCGGGACGCCATGGATAGGTTTAAGAAGATGCAGAAGGCCTCTGAGATCACCGAGGATGAGCTGAAGCTGGCGGAAAAGGACCTGCAGAAGATTACCGACGACAACTGCAAGGAGCTGGATAAGCTCCTGGAGATCAAGGAAAAGGAACTGATGTCTGTCTGATGGGGCTGTTTTCCAAAAAAGTCTCTCATAAGGCGGGGCAGGTGGATAAAAGCCGCCTTCCCCGCCACATCGCTATCATTATGGACGGCAACGGTCGTTGGGCGAAGAAGCGCGGGCTTCCTCGTACTGCCGGACATAAGGTAGGCGCGGAGACGTTCCGCAAAATCGCCCTGTACTGCAAGGCCCTGGGCGTGGAATATCTGACCATTTACGCCTTCTCCACGGAGAACTGGAAGCGGCCCGCCGATGAGGTAAGCACCCTCATGGGCCTGCTGAAAAAGTATATGCAGGAGGCCATTGACACCATGGAGCGGGACCAAATGAAGCTGCGCTTTTTCGGCGATCTCTCGGCCCTGAGCCCGGAGCTGCAGGCCCTGGCCCATAAAGCCAATGAGGTGGCGGACCGGGTGGAGGGCTTCCAGGCAAACCTGTGCATCAACTACGGCGGGCGGGATGAGATCCTCCACGCGGCCCGGGAATGTGCCGCCGCAGGGGAGGAGATGACGGAGGAGAACCTGGAAAGACATCTCTACTCCGCCGGGATCCCCGATCCAGAGCTTATCATCCGCCCCGGCGGAGAGCTGCGGCTAAGTAACTTCCTGCTGTGGCAGTGCGCGTATTCGGAGTTTTACTTCTGCGATACCCTGTGGCCGGATTTCGGCGAAAGGGATCTGGACGAGGCCATCGTGGCCTTCCAGCAGCGGGACCGCCGCTTTGGCGGAGTCAAGTAAGAGAAATAAAAAAGGAACTGAAGCTATGAAACAGAGAATATTAGTGGCGGTCATCGGTATCCCGTTGCTGCTTTTGGTGCTTTGCTGGTTGCCCCATTGGGCTACGGCGGCGCTGCTGGCGGCATTGGGCGTCATTGGCGCCCACGAGCTGCTGGCGGCGGTGAGCGGCCCGGAAAAGACGAAACGGCTGTGGGTCTTGGCGGGCGTTTTGGCCGTGCTTACGGTGTTTGCCACCTACGCGGGCAGGGAGGAATACAAGGGCACGGTGCTGGCGGCTGCGCCCTGGCTGCTGTGTGCGGCGGCGGCACTGCTGTTTTTACTGGCGGTGCGGTGGTACGGCCGGGAAAATGCCGTGGCATTTCAGGATATCTGCGCAGTGCTGCTGGGCGGCGTGGCCATCCCCTTGGCCATGAGCTGCCTGCTGCGGCTGCGGCTGCTTAACTACGGCGGCGGATTGGTGCTGATGCCCCTGGTGGCCGCATTTATGAGCGACTCGGCGGCCCTGTTTACGGGCATGGCCTGCGGCAAGCATAAGCTGGCATCCAAAGCCAGTCCCAAAAAGACCGTGGAGGGCGCCGTGGGCGGACTCGTCGGCGGTGCGCTGGGAATGATCGTCTTTCGCATCGTGTTCTTTTTCGTCACGCTGCAGCCGCTTTCCATCGGCTGGTGCATGGTCATTGGCTTGGTGGGCGCGTTTATGGGTCAGCTGGGCGATCTGAGCTTTTCTGTTATCAAGCGCCAGTGCGGCATCAAGGATTATGGCCGCCTGCTGCCGGGCCACGGCGGCGTGTTGGACCGGTTTGACAGCGTTATCTTCGCCGCTCCGGTGGTGTGGATGATTGCAACGGCAGTTGGAATGTGAGAATAAAATGAGCAAGTGTATTTCTGTTTTGGGCAGCACCGGTTCTATAGGCCGGCAAACGCTGCAGGTGGCCCGGGAGCTGGGACTAAAGGTGGCGGCTCTCACCGCCGGTAAACAAATTGATCTGTTGGAGCAGCAGGCACGGCAGTTTCGTCCGTGCCTTGTTGCCGTGTTTGAGGAAAACGCCGCCCGGGAGCTGCGGGAGCGGCTGAAGGATTTGCCCATCCAGGTCATGAGCGGCATGGAGGGCCTCCTGGCGGCGGCAGAGCTGGCCGACAGCGACACTGTGGTCACGGCGGTCATGGGCAGTGTGGGCCTGGAGCCGACGCTTGCGGCCATCCGCAGGAAAAAGCGCATCGCCCTGGCCAACAAGGAGACACTGGTGTGCGCCGGGGAGCTGGTGATGGCGGAGGCGGAGAAATACGGTGCGGAGATCGTGCCGGTGGATTCGGAGCATTCGGCCATTTTTCAGAGCCTCCAGGGCTGCCGGGATCGGGGCGAGGTGAAGCGGCTTCTGCTCACCTGCTCCGGTGGGCCGTTTTTCGGCAAGACATTTGCGGAGCTGGAGCATATGACGGCGGCGAACGCCCTGAAGCACCCTAACTGGAGCATGGGGTCAAAAATCACCATCGACTCCGCTACCCTTATGAACAAGGGCCTGGAGATCATCGAGGCCATGCGGCTGTACGGCCTGCCCCTGGCCCAGGTGGATGCGGTGATCCACCGGCAGAGCATCATCCACTCCCTGGTGGAATACCGGGACGGTGCCATGATCGCCCAGCTGGGCACACCGGATATGAAGCTGCCCATCCGCTACGCCCTGACCTATCCCTACCGGGCCGCGACCCCGGATAAACCGCTGGACCTGCTCTCCTGCGGGCCGCTGACCTTCAGCGCCCCGGATGAGGAGGCGTTCCCCTGCCTGCGCATTGCTAAGGATTGCGCTGCCGCCGGGGGCACCGCCTGCGCCATTATGAACGGAGCCAACGAGGTGGCCGTGGCGCAGTTCCTCCGGGGTGAGATCGGCTTCAACGACATCGCCCGCCGGGTGGAGCGGGCCCTTTCCCGGGTAGCGGTGAAATATCAGCCGAGCCTTGGGGATATACTGGAAGCAGACCGGTTGGGCCGGGAGGCTGCCCGGTAAAAAAAGACGCCGCGGCGTCAGATGGGAGCGACTATGTCCACTGTTTTGTATATTTTGGTTGCGCTGCTGGTGTTCGGCGTACTTATCGCCGTCCATGAGCTGGGGCATTTTCTGGCGGCAAAGGCCTGTGGGGTGAAGGTGAATGAGTTCTCTATCGGCATGGGCCCCGCCATTTTCAAAAAGCAAAAGGGGGAGACCTTGTATGCCCTGCGATGCTTGCCCTTCGGCGGATTCTGCGCCATGGAGGGGGAGGACGAGACCTCGGAGGATCCACGGGCCTTGGAGAACCAGGGCTTTTGGGCGAAGCTGCTGATCTTTGCCGCCGGGGCGGCGATGAATTTCCTGGCGGGCCTGCTGATCATCCTGTGCCTGTATGGCGGGGCAAAGGCATTTGTCACCCCGGTGATCGCCGACTTTGCCCAGGGCTGTCCCTTGGAGGGGACACTGTTAGCCGGCGACAAGGTCACCGCCATTGACGGCGAGCGGATCTATGTCTACAGCGATGTGAGCCTGCTGCTGAATTTGAAGCAGAGCGGCAGCCATGACCTGACGGTGCTCCGAAACGGCGAGAAGGTAGAGCTTACCAATGTCCCCATGGAGCTGCGGGAGTATACCGACAAAAACGGCAATGCTTACACGGGCTATGGACTAACTTTTTCCGTGAAGGAGGCCGGCATCGGCGACCGGATCAGCTACAGCTTTGCCAACGCCATAGACTTTGTACGCATGGTGCGCCTGTCGCTGCAGATGCTGGTTACGGGTCAGGCCGGAGTTAAGGACATAAGCGGGCCGGTGGGCATCGTCTCCGTTATTACCGATGTGGGGCAGAGCAGCAGCTCGGCCTCCGCAGCCGTGCGGAACATTGCGTATCTGGCGGCCATGATCGCCGTAAACCTGGCGGTGATGAACCTGCTGCCCCTGCCGGCGCTGGACGGGGGGAAAATCTTCTTCCTGGTCATCAACGCCCTGTGCATGCTGGTGATCCGCAAGCGCATCCCGCAGAAGTTTGAGAGCTATGTCCACATTGCGGGCTTTGCGCTGCTGATGCTGCTGATGCTGGCGGTGACGTTTCAGGATGTGTGGAAAATATTCCAATAACTGGCGAAAAAACTTCGTTTTTTCTGCCAAAGGAATCGCAGTCTGCTGCGCGCATAATTTTGAGCTTAGCTCAAAATTCCACACTGGCAGCCTGAGCGGTATTTTTCCCCACGCACATGTCGCGGTGAAAAATGATTTAAATTTTTCGCATCTGCGGATGCGAACTCTGCGAGGCTTTTTTGGCTGGCGCTTTTCATGAGGGAGAAAGGAGCGTATGAGAATATGAGCAAGCAAATTCAGGTGGGCAGCGTGGCCGTAGGCGGCGGCGCGCCCGTGAGCATACAGTCCATGTGCAACACGCCTACGCAGGATGTGGCGGCCACGGTGAGCCAGATCCTCCGCCTGGAGAAGGCCGGGTGTGAGATCATCCGTGTGGCCGTGCCGGATCAGGATGCCGCCCGGGCCGTGGGAGAAATTAAACGCCGCATCCACATTCCCCTGGTTTGCGACATCCATTTTGACTATAAGCTGGCTCTTTTATGCGCAGAGCAGGGGGCGGATAAAATACGTATCAACCCGGGGAACATCGGGTCAAAAGACCGGGTGCGGGCTGTGGCGGACGCCTGCCGGGAGCGGGGCATCCCCATCCGTATCGGCGTCAACGGCGGGTCATTGGAAAAGGACCTGCTGGCCAAATACGGCGGCGTCACGGCGGAGGCGTTGGTGGAGAGCGCCCTGGGCCATGTGCGTCTTTTGAACGACTGTAATTTTGACGACATCTGCATCTCCGTCAAATGTTCGGATGTGCCGGTGAATATGCAGGCCTATCAGATGCTTCGCCAGCGGACGGACTATCCCCTGCACCTGGGCGTCACCGAGGCAGGTACCCCCACCATGGGCATCCTGAAGTCAGCCATGGGCATTGGGGGCCTTCTGTGCCTGGGCATCGGCGACACCGTCCGGGTGAGCCTGACGGCGGACCCGGCGGAGGAGGTGCGTGCGGCCAAGCAGATTTTATCTGCCGCCGGAGTGCGGCGCTTCGGACCCAACCTCATCTCCTGCCCCACCTGCGGCCGCACCAAGTACGACATGATCCCCATTGCCCGGGAGGTGGAGCGGCGGCTGGAGGGCTGCGAGAAGAATATCACTGTGGCTGTAATGGGCTGCGTGGTCAATGGGCCCGGAGAGGCTGCCGCCGCCGATGTGGGCATCGCCGGGGGAAAGGGCGAGGGCCTGGTGTTCCGCCGGGGCAAGATCCTGTATAAGGTTCCGGAGGACAAGCTGGTGGATGCACTGATGAACGAGATCGAGAAGCTGTAAGTATGGAGAAGATTGGATTTTTAGACTTTTTTGGGAGCTTTTTGCCGCCCCATGACCTGCGGCCGCTGCTGGCGGACGCCAAGATCGTGTCGGGCGAGCTGGATCGGGGGAGCCGCACCCTGGAGGCGGAGGTGGAGAGCCGGGAGAACATGCCCGACGCCGCCGTGGCGGCCCTGGAGCAGCTGCTGCAGGAGCATTACGGATTCCGCCAGGTGCGGCTGCGGTTTGTGTCCGCTGCCGGAAAAAAGAGTGCCGAGCAGGTGCTCTTTGGCAAGCCCATCAAGGGCAAGCCCGTCTCCATGGAGGGGCTGAACCCCAAAATGGGCGGCGTTGTGGTGGAGGGCAAGGTGTTTTTTGCCGATTGCCATGAGACCCGGCGCCCCGGGGTATGGGTGTTGACCTTTGACATGACGGATTACAAAAACTCCGTCACTGTCCGCAAATATATGCAGACCAAGGAGCTGGGTGGCCTGCAAAGCGCCATCGCCCCGGGGATGTGGCTGCGGGTCCAGGGCTTTATGGAGCTGACCCGGGACGGAAAGGACGTGCAGCTCAATCCCCAAAGCATCATGAAGATCGGCCATGAGGGCCGGAAGGATACGGCGAAGGAGAAGCGGGTGGAGCTGCACCTGCATACCCGCATGTCCAACATGGACGCCTTGACGGACCCGGCGGCGGTGATTAAGGAGGCCATTGCCTGGGGGCACCCGGCCATCGCCATCACTGACCACGGCGTGGTGCAGGCCTTTCCCGATGCCTGGCACACGGCCAAGGGAAAAATAAAAATTCTCTATGGCGTGGAAGGATATTTCATCAACAATCTGGACGATCGGGTGGCGGTTCACGGCCCGGCGGACCAGGATTTTGACGACGAGATCGTCTGCTTTGACATCGAGACCACGGGCCTTCAGGTGATGAAAGAGGCTATCACGGAGATCGGCGCGGTGGTGCTGAAAAACGGGGAGATTACAGACCGATTCCAAACCTTTGTAAATCCTGGCCGCCGCCTGACGCCGGAAATAATCGGTCTTACGGGCATCACCGACGCCATGCTCAAGGACGCACCCCAGCTCAAGGAGGCCCTGGAGGCATTCCTGCAGTTTGTAAACGGGCGGCCTCTGGCGGCCCACAATGCGGAGTTTGACATCGGCTTCATCCGGGAGGGCTGCCGCCGGGTGGGGCTGGATTTTTCGCCCACCTATGTGGACTCCCTGATTCTGGCCCAGAACCTGCTGCCGGAGCTGAATAAATTTAAGCTGGATATAGTGGCGGAGCATCTGGACCTGCCGTCCTTCAACCACCACCGTGCCTCGGATGATGCGGGCATGGTGGGCTATATGCTTATCCCGTTTTTTGAGAAAATGCGCCGGGAGCTGGGCATCAATCGCCTGCAGGAGATCAACGGCAAAATGCTGGAGCTGCGGCCCCTGGGCAATAAGAACCACCGCCGGCCCAAGCACATTATTATTCTGGCTAAAAACAAGCTGGGGCTCAAGCACCTGTATCAGCTGGTGTCGGCCTCCAACCTGAAATATTTCAAGCGCTTTCCCATCATCCCCAAGACGGAGCTGGCGGCCCACCGGGAGGGGCTCATCATCGGATCCGCCTGCGAGGCCGGGGAGCTGTTCCGGGCGGTGGTGGACCACAAGGACTGGGACGAGCTGAAGCGCATCGCCTCCTTTTACGACTATCTGGAGATCCAGCCCCTGTGCAACAACGCCTTCATGCTGCGCAGCGGCGAGGCCCGGGACGAGGAGGAGCTGCGGGACTTCAACCGCACCATTGTCCGCCTGGGTGCGGAGCTTAATAAGCCCGTCTGCGCCACCGGGGATGTGCATTTTATGGAGCCGGAGGATGAAATTTACCGCCATGTGCTCCTGGCCAGCAAAAAATTCCCAGACGCAGACAAGAGCCTGCCCATTTACTTTAAGACCACCGATGAGATGCTGGAGGAATTTTCCTACCTGGGAGAGGAGACCGCCTATGATGTGGTGGTGAAGAATCCCCGGATGATCGCGGACCTGGTGGAGGAAATTGAGCTGCTGCCCCCGGGACAGCTTTTCCCGCCCCGGCTGGAAAACTCTGAGCAGGAGCTCCACGACATGGTGTGGAGCAAGTGCCACGAGCTATACGGAGAGAATCCCCCGAAGCTGATTGTGGATCGGCTGAATGTGGAGCTGGGCGGCATCTTGGGCAAGTACGATGTGGTGTATATGTCGGCCCAGAAGCTGGTGCAGCGGAGCCTGGAAAACGGATATCTGGTGGGCTCGAGAGGGTCTGTGGGGTCATCGCTGGTTGCCTATATGGCGGGCATCACGGAGGTGAACTCTCTGCCGCCCCACTACCGCTGCCCCCGGTGCAAGCACACGGAGTTCATTACCGACGGCAGCTATGGCTGCGGTGCGGATATGCCAGACAAAAGCTGCCCCGAGTGCGGGGAAAAGCTGGTGAAGGACGGGTTTGACATCCCCTTTGAGACCTTTCTGGGCTACGGCGGCGGCAAGGTGCCGGATATCGACCTGAACTTCTCCGGGGAATACCAGGCCCGGGCCCATCGCCATGCGGTGGAGATGTTCGGCGAGACACAGGTGTTTCGAGCCGGGACCATCGGCACTCTGGCGGAAAAGACTGCCTACGGCTTTGTGCGCAAGTACCTGGAGGAGCGGCAGATCACCGCCGGCAATGCGGAGATGAATCGCCTGACCCTGGGCTGCGTGGGCGTGCGGCGCACCACGGGCCAGCATCCCGGCGGCCTGGTGGTCGTGCCGGACGATATGGATGTGGAGGATTTCACCGCCGTGCAGCACCCGGCGGATGCCGAGGACGCAGAGACCGTCACCACCCACTTTGAATACCACTGTATGGAGGATAACCTCCTGAAGCTGGATATGCTGGGGCACGATGACCCGTCCATGATCCGCATGCTGGAGGACCTCACCGGGGTCAATGCCCGAGCCATCCCCTTGGACGACCCGGATACCATGAGTATTTTCACCTCCTCCAAGGTGCTGGGCTTTGAAAATGACGAGCTGCTCGGCCCCACCGGTGCCGTGGCCATCCCGGAGTTCAATACCCGGTTTACCCGGCAGATGCTCATAGATACCCAGCCCAAGGATTTTAACACCCTGGTGCGGCTTTCGGGCTTCTCTCACGGCACGGATGTGTGGCTTGGAAACGCCCGGGAGCTGATTGTGGGCGGTACGGCCTCGGTTCTGCAGACTGTGGGCTGCCGCGATGACATCATGCTCTATCTCATCTCCATGGGCCTGGACCCGAAAATGAGCTTCAAGATCATGGAGGCTGTGCGAAAGGGCAAGGTGAAAAAGGGCGGCTTCCAGGAGGGCTGGGTGGAGGCCATGGAGGAGCACGGCGTGCCGGAGTGGTACATCGAGTCCCTGGCCAAGATCGGGTATCTTTTCCCTAAGGCCCACGCCGTGGCCTATGTGATGATGGCCTTCCGCATCGCCTGGTTCAAGGTCCATGAGCCCTTGGCCTTCTATGCAACCTTCTTCTCCATCCGGGCCAAGGCCTTTGACGCGGAGTTCTGCTGCGCCGGGAAGGAGGCCGTGGAGCGAAAGATCCATGAGATCGAGAATAACAAGGACGCCACCGCCGTGGAGCAGAACCTTATGGTGACCCTGGAGGTGTGCTACGAGTTTTATCTCCGGGGCTTCCACTTCGACACCATCGATATTTACCACAGCGATGCAACGAGGTTCACCATCACCGAGGGCGGTTTGCTGCCGCCGCTGATCTCCGTCCACGGGTTGGGCGAGGCCGCCGCCCAGGACACGGTGGAAAAGCGCAAGGGAAAGACCTTTATCTCCATTGAGGAGTTTTCCATGTGCTGCAATAAGCTGTCCAAGACGCATATCGAACAGCTGAAGGCCCTGGGGGCCTTTGCGGGCATGGCGGACACAAGCCAGGTGAATTTGTTTGACGGATTTTAAAATAAAACAGGAAGGAGCCGTTCGATCGAACGGCTCCTTCCTGTTTTAAGTGAGTTTTATTCGTCGTAGATGCCCAAAATGACGATGCCTGCCACCACCAGGGCAATCATAAGATAGTGCTTCCAGGAGAGCTTTTCCTTCAGGAAAATACGGCTCCACACCACGGACAGTACGCAGTAGGCGGAGATGATAGGGGCTGCCAGGGCCACATGCTCCGTGTCCGCCAGGGCGTAGATATAGGCGAACTGGCCGGCGGTCTCGCACAGAGCGCCCAGGTACTTGGGCCCCTCCCGCTTAGGCACCAGCTTCTGCCTGCGGATGAGCACCACATACACAAAGCACGCAATACCCGCCGCCAGGAAGGTCAGCTCATAGGCGCAGTTGGCGCTATCCTCGTTCAGGGTCTCCAGCACCTTGCTGTCGGCGAAGGTGCCCAGGGCGTCCAGCACGCAGTAGAGAATGGGCAGCACCAGCGCCAGGACGGACTTGGCGTACTTATAGTTGCCGGCCTCCTGGCGAGCCAGGCGCAGCTCGTCGTCCTCCCGGGCCTCCACAATGCCCAGCCCGATAACGCCCACACACACCAGGGCCATGGCTGCATACTGGGCCGGGGCCAGCAGGGCAGACCCGGTGATGATACTCAGCACTGCCACCATCGCACCGGAGGAGTTGCAGATGGGAGACGAGATGGACAGCTCAATGTAGCGAAGCCCCACGTATCCCAGGGCCATAGACAGAATATACAGCAGCGACACCGGCAGATAGGTGAGGATGATAGAGAAATTAATTTCCGTCCCGCCGATAAAGATTTCATAAGCTGCGTGCAGACCCATGACCACGCCCACAGCCATGACCATTTTCAGGTGGGCGTACTTGTCGTCGGCATCCCGACAGCCGATTTTAGAAAACAGATCCGATCCACTCCAGAACAGAAGCGCGATCACAGAAAACCAAAACCACATAGATGAAAAAACTCCTTATTATTTTATAGCTTAATGATTCCGGCGTCCGCCAGCTTTTGCATACTCAAAAGAATGCCCAGCTTGCCGTGAAACCAGGTGAGACCGCCCTGGAAGTAGACCGCGTAGGGGGGGCGGATGGGCCCGTCGGCGGAAAGCTCAATGGAGCTGCCCTGCACGAAGGCTCCGGCGGCCATAATGACCTCGCTCTCATAGCCGGGCATAGCCCAGGGCTCCGGGGTCACATAGCTGTCCACGGCGGCGGCGGACTGGATACCCTTGCAGAAGGCCACCATGGCTTCCTTGCTGCCCAGCTCCACGGCCTGGATGATGTCGTGTCGACTCTCGGCGGAGCCGGGCACCACCCGGAAGCCCAGCTTTTCATAGCAGGCGGCGGCAAATACGGCGCTCTTCACCGCCGAGGCCACCACCGTGGGCGAGAGAAACAGCCCCTGATAAAAGGCGGGCATCAGCCCCAGATTTGCGCCTACCTCCTGCCCAAGGCCTGGGGCACTGAGACGGTAGGCACAGCGGTCCACGCATTCCCTGGTGCCGCAGATGTAGCCGCCGATGGGGGCCAGGCCGCCCCCGGGATTCTTAATGAGGCTCCCCACGATCATGTCTGCTCCCAGGTCTGAGGGCTCCTGCATCTCCACAAATTCGCCGTAGCAGTTGTCCACCATGCAGAGCACGCCGGGCTTGCACTGCTTGCAGAAGGCGATCAGCTTCCCAATTTGCTCCACGGAGAAGGTGGGCCTCGTAGCGTACCCCTTGGAGCGCTGGATGGTGATGAGCTTGGTTTTGTCCGTAATGGCCCGGCGGATGCCCTCATAGTCAAAGGTGCCGTCAGGCAGCAGCTCCACCTCCCGGTAGCTCACGCCGTATTCCGCCAGGGAGCAGGGGGAGGGACGGATACCGATGACCTCCTCCAGTGTGTCGTAGGGCCGGCCCACAGGGCTTAAAAGCTCGTCTCCGGGCCGTAGATTGGCACTGAGGGCCACGGTGAGGGCATGGGTACCGCAGGTGATCTGGGGCCGTACCAGGGCTGCCTCCGTGTGGAAGCAATCGGCATAGACCCGCTCCAGATTATCCCGCCCCTCATCGTCATAGCCGTAACCGGTGGTGGCGGCAAAATGGGTAGCGTTGACGCGGTTTTTCTGCATAGCGGCAAGCACCTTGCACTGGTTGTACTCCGCCACCGCGTCGATCTCCCGGAATCGCTCCGTAAGACCACCGAGAGTCGCCTCGCCAAATTCATAAACGGCCTGGGAGACCCCCAACTGCCGATACATTTCGTTCATCATGATTCGCTGTCCTCCGTGTTTTGCAGAATTTCCTGAGCCACCCGGTCCAGTACCTCCGGCCGGGAAACCACCAGACCCTGACTCTCACTGCCCAAAATCAGCAGCGTGTCTCCGGGGTGGATATTAAAAAAATCCCGGGCCTCCTTGGGGATCACGATCTGACCCCGGTCGCCCACCTTGGCGGTGCCAAACACCCGCCGGGTAGGGGAGCGGCCCAATATATGCTTGCCCTGGGGCATGACCTCACCTCACAAAAATCATCTTTTTCATACTTGTGTGACAGATGGCAGTATATCACACCCGCCGGAAAATGCAAGCCCTTTCCGCGAAAAAAGCCCGTATTCCGCAGAATACGGGCTTTTGTCCGCTTCACTCCAGCTTTTCCGGAAACTCCACCCCGTTCAGCCGCAGGATCATCCGCAGAGGATAGTCTCTGTCCAGGTAGTTCCGGCAATACCAATCAAAGGTAGCCTCCGGTAAATGCATAAGCTCCGGGGCCTCACAGCGGAACAGCTCAAAGGTTTTCTGATCCCCTGAGAGCAGGGCTGCCAGCACGTCCAGCCGCTTTTCCTCCGCCAGGCGGATCAGACACGCATCCATGATAGAGGCGCAGGCCTGCTCATCCGGGGGGGCGAACTGCTCCTTGTTCCCCAGCCAGTAAAGAAACTCGTTAGGGTCCAGATCCAGCTTGGTGGTGATTTGGCTCAGCTTGTAAAATTCCTGCCAATCTCTCTTTTTCAGCACCTGGATAAGGTACTGCACCAGCCCGTCATCCAAGGCGATACAATCCAAAAAAACCTCAAAGGCGTGCTTGCCTGCGTCCGGATCCGGCTCCTTCTGTACAGGCTCCTCCGCCTGCTCCTCCCGGGCCTGGCTGGCCAGGACCCGGGCGGCGGACAGCGCATCGTCCATAGAGAAACTATCGTAAGCCGCCTGGGGGACTTCGTCTCCCGCTGCGGCGGCACAGGCGCGCACAAAGGCGGGGATGCCCATAGCGCCGATCTGCCGCTGCAGCTCCATAGCCCGATGCATTTCATCGGTTTGCGTAAGTGTGATGCCCTCCGGGGCGGTTAGGGAGCCCTCGCAGATCTGGGTCATATATTGCAGGTAATAGTCAAACAGTGTCATAGTACAGCCTCACTTTCCAGCCTTGACTTTACCACACCCGGCGGGGAATTGCAAGACGCCTGCAAATATGGTAAGATGATCCAAAGGAGGGAAAGCCCATGCAGGAATATTACGCCGCGCCCATGGAGGGCCTCACCGGCTGGCGCTGGCGGCAGGTGCAATCGGAGCTGTTCGGCGGCGCGGATCGCTACTACACGCCCTTTCTCTCGCCCAACGCCAATTTCGAGTTTCAGACCAAGGAGCTGCAGGAGATCGACCCGGAGCATAACCGGGACCTTTTTGTGGTGCCGCAAATCCTTACCAATCGGCCGGAATACTTCGTTTGGGCGGCTAAAGAGTGCCAGAGCCGGGGCTACAGCGAGGTGAATCTGAACCTGGGCTGCCCCTCCGGCACGGTAACGGCGAAAAATAAGGGGGCTGGCTTGCTGCGGGAAAGGGACATCCTGCGAGCACTTCTGGACGGCATATTCAATGCCCTTCCGGACCTGAAAATTTCCGTCAAGACACGCATCGGCTGGGATGATCCCGGCCAGTGGCCCGCTCTGCTGGCCCTGCTGAACGACTATCCCATCACCTTGCTTATTATTCATCCCCGGGTGCGAACGGAGTTTTACAAGGGGAGAGTCCACCGGGACGCCTTTGCCTGGGCGCAGGCGAACACCGGCCTGCCTCTGTGCTATAACGGCGACCTGCTGACCCCGGCGGATGTGTCTGCCGCTCCCAACGTGCCCTTGATGTTTGGGCGGGGCCTCCAGGCGGACCCGTCCCTGCTGCGCCGTCTCCGAGGCGGAGAGAGGGCCAGTGTGGCCGAGCTGCAGGCCTTCCACGATGCCATCTATACCGCCTATCGCCGGGATTACTCCGGCGATGTGCCTGTGCTGCACCGGATGAGAGAGCTGTGGAATTACCTGGCCGGCAGCTTTCGGAACACGGAGCCGCTGCTGCGCGCCGTCCGCAAGGCCCGCACCTGCGCAGCCTATGAGCAGGCGGTCCGGCCGTTCTTTGCCCGGGCGGAGATGATAAGAGAATGAGAAAGCTGCCCTTCCGGATACGCTCCGAAAGGGCAGCTCTTTTTGCAATTCAGTTCAGCACAAATACGGTGCAGTTGCGGCGGCCGAAGCGGCAGGCCTGGTCGTATTCATCAAACCAAAGGTCCAGCTTGTGGCCCTTGATACTGGTGCCGCAATCGGCGGCGGTGGCCATGCCGTAGGTCAGGTACCCATCGTCCGTGTAGATATAGAACCGTGTGCCATAGGGGAACACGGAGGGATCCACAGCAATGTTGCCATACTGAGTGGGCCGGCCGGACGCCGTCCGGCCGTGGATGGCGTAGGCACTGGCATTGCACGTCACCTGGGAGGAGAAGGTCATGGTGTCACCGGAGGCGAAGAGCAGATACCCGCTGCCGTCATCGTTGCGATAAACGGACACCAGCTCGTCACCGTCGGCCACGGAATCCACCAACGTACCGTATTCTACCACTTGGGTGACGGAATTGTCCTCGGTGGTGGAGATAAACTCGGTCCTTTCCAGCTTGCCCTTGACAAAAACATCCATGTAGGTTTGGGTCACAGTGCCGGGCACACCGGGGGTGATGATCTCCTCCGTGCCTTTTGCCATCAGAGGATCGGCAATCCGCTCCTCGGCAAAGTCTGTCTGCACCTGCACGTTGCGCAGGCGAGTGTACTGGCGGCATACAGTGATGCTGGGGGTATCAGCGGTGAGGTCCACCACCACCATCTCATCGTCTGCCACCTTCACATGGCTGCGGCGCAGCAGATTGGCCACAGTCTCGTGGCGGGTGGTGACAACACCAGCGTCTGCGGTGTCATCCTCTGCGGAGCCGCTTAAAGAGGCGGACAGCAGCTTTGTCTCGGGTCCGGAGCTTTTCACGGTGGCGGAGGTCCCCTCCTCCACGGCGGCGAGCTGCACTTCCTGCCCTTTGGGCAGGATGAGCTGCACATCTGCGGCACCGGCGTTATTGGAGCCGGTGTAGAGCGCTTCGCTTTGGTAGTCCAGGTCAGAGTCTGCGGTGACGGTATAGGTTTCCTGATCGTCAATGAGCAGGTACACATCCCCGTCTACCGGAGCGGGACCCATACAGATGCAAATCACCAGGCCCAGCAGCGTCAGCGGGGCCAAGAAGGTGAGCAGACGCCGGCGTTTGAGCGGCCCATCCCGCAGAGCGCCCAGGCGTTTCAGAATCGTTTGGATCATACAGTGTTTCCTCCATTGCGCCGGTTTTTCAGACCGGGCCGGAGGCTCCTTTCGGTAGTTTTATTGGGAGACATCCCTTGAAAAGTTAAAGGAATGATGCTTATTTGTAATCAAAATGTAACACTTGTAACAAAACTAAATTTGACAGGAGTATATCACTTTTTTTACGATGTGTCAAGTTTTTCCGGAAAGGGGCGGATTTATGCACCCTTGCCAGGGGAAAAATGGAAGGATCGAAAACGAAACGGAAACAAAAATGTTACAGACTGGGGGACGAAAAAGTCGTGGATTCGGTGTTGCCTCATGGGGGAAGTTTCGGTATAATGGAATCGGTATTTTAAAGCGAGGAGGGAGCGCTGTGCGTCCTGTATATATCCCCGTGGGCCATATCGTCAACGCCCACGGCATCAAAGGCGAGGTCAAGCTGAACCCGGAGGGCTTCACCCCGGAGTTTGTGGCGGAGTTTGATACGCTCTATATAAATGGGGAGTCCGTGCAGGTGAAAAGCCGCCGGGTCCACAAGTCCACGGTGCTTCTGACTCTGCCCGGGGTAGAGGATATGGACGCCGCCCTGGCCCTGAAGGGCCGGGAGGTCTCCATCCGGCGGGAGGATGCGCATCTCCCGGAGGGCGAGTATTTTGATGCTGAGCTGGTGGGCGCTATGGTTTTGGATGACGCCACCGGAGAGGAGCTGGGAAGGATCCGCCGGGTGCTGCACTATCCCGCCCACAAGGTCTACGAGGTCCGGGGCAGCCGGGAGTATCTCATCCCAGCGGTGCCGGGGGTGTTCATTGCGTCCGTGGATCCGGACGGCGGCGTTATGCGTATCCACATGATGAAAGGATTGGCCACCGATGAGAATTGATATTATGACCCTCTTTCCCGATGCCATCGAGGCCATGATGGGCCAATCCATCATTGGCCGGGCCCGGGACCGGGGCTATATCCGGCTCTATACCCATCAGATCCGGGAATATACTACCAATAAGCAGATGCAGGTGGACGACTACCCCTACGGCGGCGGTCGGGGGGCGGTGATGCAGGCGGATCCCCTGTACCGCTGCTGGGAGCATATCTGCCGGGAGGTGGGGCAGCGGCCCCACACCATCTACCTGTCTCCCTGCGGCCGGACCTTCACCCAGGAGGTAGCCAAGGAGCTGAAGGCGGCTCACAAGAACATCGTCCTGGTCTGCGGCCACTATGAGGGGGTGGACCAACGGTTTATCGACGAGTGTGTGGATGAGGAGCTGAGCATGGGCGACTTTGTCCTCACCGGCGGGGAGATCCCGGCCATGGCTGTGGCGGATTGCCTGTTCCGCATGGAGGAGGGGGTGCTGCCCGAGGAGAGCTGCTACACCGATGAGAGCCACTGGAACGGCCTTTTGGAGTATCCCCAGTATTCCCGGCCGGAGGAGTGGCACGGGCGCAAGGTGCCCGCCATCCTCCTCAGCGGCAACCATGGCGGCGTGGATGATTGGCGCCGAAAGGAGAGCTACAAGCGCACCATGGCCCGGCGGCCGGACCTTTGGGAGCGGTTCGATGAGAGCGCCGTAAAGACCAAGCACGATAAAAAGATCCTTCAGCAGGCCAAGGACGAATTCACCGCCGAACAGGAACAAAAAGAATAATATGTGTTGCAAAGAACGGCAGGGATGCTCCATCGCATCTCTGCCGTTTCGCTGCCCACCGCCTAAGCTCCGCACAGCGTATCCGCAGGGGCCGATGCCTGCATCGGCATTCATAAATGCGCAGGGCGGGGTGCCCTCACCCCGCCGCTTCGTTAACCACCGCGCCCCTTGCAAAGCCCTGCCATTGCGCACGGTGGCTGTGGGGAACGAACCGAGCGCTGCCAGTGGCAGAATAAGCGAGGTGAGCCAGTGACTGCGGTCAAAATTTCAGGCGCCCGTTGTAAGGCAGCACAGAAATTTTGGGCACCGCAACAGGGGCATCCACATTCCCGCACCCCTTCAAAAAAATCCCGGCCATCCCCCAAATTTCTCTTGACTTTTTCGGGGAAATGGGGTATCATTAGCAATGTTGTAAAGCTGATTTACTTTACAGGAGGAGGGCGAACCGTGAAAAACCAGACCTACCGCATGACCATGCTGCTTGATTTTTACGGCGAGATCCTGACCCAGCGGCAGAGAGAATTCTTTGACCTGTACTATAACGAGGATTTGAGCCTGGCGGAGATTGCGGAGAACTACGGTATCAGCCGCCAGGGCGTCCGGGACGCCATCGTCCGGGCGGAGACCGCCATGGAGGAGCTGGAGGACAAGACCGGCCTGCTCAAGCGCTTTATGCGCCTGCGGGAAAAGATCGACGCCATTGAAGCTGCGGCAGCGGAGATTCAAAAGCTCAACTACCGGCAGTACGATAATCCGGAGCTGGAGCGTTTGGCGGGGGAAATCCGCACCTGCGCCGCCGCACTGAAGGAGTAAAGCTATGGCCTTTGAGGGATTAAGTGAAAAACTGAATGAAACCTTTAAGCGCCTGCGGGGCAAGGGCCGGCTCACGGAGAGTGACGTCAAGGCCGGCCTGCGGGAGGTGCGCCTGGCACTGCTGGAGGCGGACGTCAGCTACAAGGTGGTCAAGGACTTTATTGCCAGGGTCACCGACCGCTGCGTGGGCAGCGACGTGCTGGAGAGCCTGACCCCCGCCCAGCAGATCGTCAAGATCGTCAACCAAGAGCTTACCGAGCTCATGGGCGGCAGCAACGCCCGTCTTGCCACTGCGTCTAAGGGACCTACGGTGGTGATGATGGTGGGTCTCCAGGGCGCCGGTAAAACCACTAACTGCGCAAAGCTGGCGGGCCTCATGCGCCGCCAGTATGGCAAACGGCCCCTGCTGGTGGCCTGCGACGTGTACCGCCCCGCCGCCATCAAGCAGCTGCAGGTAGTGGGCCAGCAGCTGGACATTCCCGTTTTTGAGATGGGCCAGGGCGACCCGGTGAACATCGCCCGGGAGGCGCTGAAATACGCCTCGGACCACGGAAATGACATTGTATTCCTGGATACCGCAGGCCGTCTGCACATTGATGAGCAGCTCATGGACGAGCTGAAGAGCATCAAGGAAAATATCCATCCCCATGAAATCCTCCTGGTAGTGGATGCCATGACCGGCCAGGACGCCGTTAACGCCGCCACCGCCTTTGACGAGGCACTGGGTATTGATGGAGTGCTGCTGACCAAGCTGGACGGCGACGCCCGGGGCGGTGCGGCCCTGTCCATCCGGGCAGCCACGGGCAAGCCCATCAAGTTTGTGGGCACCGGGGAAAAGCTGGACATGATCGAGCTGTTTCATCCGGAGCGCATGGCCTCTCGCATTTTGGGCATGGGCGACATGCTTACCTTCATCGAGAAGGCCGAGCAGCAGTATGACGAAAAGCAGGCCAAAAAGCTTGAGGAGAAGCTGCGGAAAAACCGCCTGACCCTTTCGGATTACCTGGACCAGCTGGAGCAGCTGCAGAAAATGGGCGACCTGAGCCAAATCGCCTCTATGCTTCCCGGCGGCCTGGGCAAGAGCTTTGACGCCAGCCAGATCGATGAAAAGCAGATGGTCCATAGCAAGGCCATCATTCAATCCATGACGATGAAGGAGCGGGAAAATCCCCAGATCCTCAATGCTTCCCGCAAGCGGCGCATTGCCGCCGGCTGCGGCCTGGAGGTGGTGGATGTAAACCGTCTGCTGAAGGCCTTTGAGGCCATGCAGCAGATGACCAAGGCTATGACCAAGGGCAAAATGCGGGGCATGGGCAGCCTGATGGGCGGCATGGGCGGCGGCTTCGGCGGCGGCAGCATGCGTAGCTTCGGCCGGAAAAAGAGACTAAAGTAAGATCAAAAAAGCTCTGCGGAGCTCGCATCCGCAGACTGCAATCCTTTTGGCAGAAAATTCCGCAGGAATGTTCGCCAGCTACAGAAAACAGAAATAAGTGCTGCTGCATTTATCCATAAAAAATTCATTTTATTTTTGGAGGAAAGTAACCATGGTTAAGATCAGATTGAGAAGAATGGGCGCCAAGAAGGCTCCTTACTACCGCGTTGTGGTGGCCGATTCCCGTTATCCCCGCGATGGCCGGTTCATCGAGGAGATCGGCACCTACAATCCCTGCGTGTCCCCCGCCGAGATCAGCATTGACGCTGACCGCGCCCGTGAGTGGATCAAGACCGGCGCACAGCCCACCGACACCGTTCGCGCTCTGCTGAAGAAGGTCGACGTCCTTTAATTTGAGGGTACGGCCATGAAGGAATTGCTGCTCTATATCGCCAGGAGCCTGGTGGACCATCCGGAGCAAGTTACCGTGACGGAGGTTGGCGAGGCGGAGGATCTGACGCTGGAGCTGCGTGTGGCACCCGAGGATATGGGAAAGGTGATCGGCCGTCAGGGCCGTATTGCCAAGGAGATCCGCACGGTCGTGCGGTCTTATGCCCAGCGCACCGGCGTGAAGGTTTCGGTCGATATCGTTGATTGATAAAAAGGCTCCGGAAGGATTTCCGGGGCCTCTTTATTATTGTCGGATTATTGTCGAAAAAATCTCTCGGATTTTTCCGACAAAAGGTTTGCAGCCTGCCGCGCGCATAATTTGTGCGCCATTGGCGCGCAAATTCCACACTTGCAGGCTGAGAGGTATTTTTCCCCACGCGCATGTCGCGGTGAAAAATGATTGGAATTCTTTGCCGCCTCCGGGCGGCAAACTCTGCGAGGCTTTTTATACGCCCGTTATCCAAGCGGGCTGTGGGCAGAAACGGGGAGAGATTTTCCCCTGTACACACTTGACAAATTTTGCCCCATGGTGTACTCTTGCTATAGACAATTTGATATAGCTTTGTATCTACATTGCGGACTCTTGATGGGAGGAAGCCTCATGCTGTCTATGGAAATGCTGCTGGATGCCCAGCGTGTCCTTGACCCGGTAATCAACCATACCCCCGTAGTCTCCACGAAAGACATTGTCCCGGATTGCGATTTTTATCTGAAGGCGGATTGCCTGCAGAAAACCGGCGCATTCAAGCTCCGGGGTGCATACTACAAGATCGCCACCCTTTCCGATGAGGAAAAGGCCCGGGGCGTCATTGCCTGCTCTGCGGGAAATCATGCCCAGGGCGTTGCCTTTGCCGCCCGGGATATGGGAATCCCGGCCACCATCTGCATCCCGGAGGGGGCGCCCCTGAGTAAGATCGAGGCCACCCGCAGCTACGGCGCCCATGTGGTGCTGGTGCCCGGTGTGTACGATGACGCCTATAGGGAGGCTGTCCGCCTGCGAGACGAGAAACGCCTCACATTTATCCATCCCTTCAATGACTATCGTGTCATGGCCGGCCAGGGTACCATTGCCCTGGAGCTGCACCGGCAGCTCCCGGATTGCGACATTTTTCTGGTGCCTATCGGCGGCGGCGGGCTCATTGCCGGCGTGGCTTTTGCCATCAAGCATCTGATGCCCCGGTGCAAGGTCATCGGCGTGCAGGCGGCAGGCGCCGCCAGCATGGTGGATTCCATTCACGCTAATAAGATTCTCACCCTGCCCTCTGTCCACACCATTGCCGACGGTATTCAGGTCAAAACCCCCGGCGACCTGACCTTTGACCTGGTGCGCCAGTATGTGGACGATGTAGTCACGGTGAAGGAGGGCGAGATTGCAAGTGCCATCCTTACGATCCTGGAAAAGCAGAAGCTGGTGGCGGAGGGCGCCGGCGCCGTGGGTATCGCGGCCGCCATGTATGGCAAGGTAGATATAAAGGGGAAAAAGGTCTGCGCACTGCTCTCCGGCGGCAACGTGGATGTGACCATGCTGGAGCGCATCATCACCCGGGGTCTGGCCAAGGAGCGCCGCACAGTCAGCTTCTCCACGGTCCTGCCGGATCGGCCCCATGCGCTGACCCGCTTTTTGAATATTATCTCTCAGACTGGCGCTAACGTGCTGGACATCCACCACGAGCGCCGCAATACCAGCACTGATATTGGCTCCTGCATCGTGAGCATGTCCCTGGAGACCCGCGATGCCCAGCATATTAAGGAAATCTATGACAAGCTGCAAACCAGCGGCTACGAAATCGACGAGTAAAGGAGAACAGATTATGAAAAAGAATATTATTGCCACCGCCAACGCTCCTGCCGCCATCGGCCCCTATTCCCAGGCCATCGATTGCGGCAGCTTCATCGTCACCTCCGGCCAGATCCCCATTGACCCTGCCACCGGCAACCTGGTGGAGGGCGGTATCACCGCCCAGACCCGCCAATCCCTGACCAATGTAAAGGCTGTTGTGGAGGCGGCAGGCTTAACCATGGATCATGTGGCTAAGACCACCGTGTTTCTGCAGAATATGGCTGACTTTGCTGCCATGAACACCGTGTATGCCGAGTTTTTCACCGAGGGCAACTATCCCGCCCGCAGCGCCGTGGAGGTAGGTGCCCTGCCCAAGGGCGCACTGGTGGAGATCGAGACCATCTGCATTAAGTAACCGCTATAAAATAATCTCCCGGATTTGGCCTGTTGAACGGATCGTACCCGGGGCAATAGGTGCATTGCATAAAACCTGCCGGCAGCCTCAGCTGTCGGCAGGTTTTGCTCTTTCATTTGCTCGCAGCGGGCTGCCTACGGACCGGGCGGACGATTTCGCACCGCATCTACAAGCAGCACCGTCAGCCCGATGTATACGGCACAGGCCAGGGCCAAAAAAATGCAGAAAACGGTACACAGGATCTGCAGGGCTCGGCGGCTGCGAAGATATTTCCGGCCGAAACGATCCCGGCCAGGGCCAGCAGCATGATGACTGCGGCAAGCCATGTGGTCATACTTTTCGCCTCCTTATTATATGGGACGGAACACATCGACCATGTCCGTGAACCACTTTAGCTCCCGGGTGAAGCGCTGGCGCAGCTGCTCGGGCATCTCCCGGCCTTTGCCGGCGTCAAAGAAGCCCCGGCCGCTGTGGACGGCGATATAGAGTCTGCCATCGGCGTTGAGATTGACGGCGAATTTGCCGAAGGAGCTCTCCGCCAGCTGCAGGAGCCGCTCTACCCGATTGGGATTCAGGATGCGAAGGGCCTCCTGCGTGTCGCCGCCGGTCAGATTAAAGCGTTTGTTAAACGCATCGTTTTCCGTTTGAATAGTCCCGGAGCGGAGCAGCTTATCCAACCCCTCCCGGGGCCAGATGGTCAGCCAGGTGGAAAATTCCCGACCCAGCTCACACAGCATCCATTGACCGGTATAGACCTCCTGCTCGTTTTTCTCCCACAGGCCGGTCTCCTCCCGCTGCACCTCGTTTTCCTCCGTCAGACGGACGGTACATACTTCTGTAGTCAGACCCCGATACGTTCCCCGGATGTATCCGCTGCCGCCGCAATGGCTGTGGCTGGGCAGGGGAATGTTTGTGTCCTCCGCGCGCAGCAGGCGGGGGGAGGGATCCATCTGTATATTTTCAAGGACGCTGGCTATGACACCCGGGGCAATGGCGGCGAAAGCCTGCTGGCTGGCCTTGGTTTTGGACTTGTTCTGCGCCATCTGCCCCAGGGCCAGGAGCATACCGCCAATGACGATGGCCACGATGTTGCCGCCCAAAACGATGCCCGCCACAGCGATGACCACGCCTACCAGGGAGAGGAGCTTACCGCCCAGCTTGCCGCTCCTGCTTTTGCGCAGCTCCTGGGCCAGCTGCTCATCCGTTTGGTGTATATTTTGCTTTTCCATAATTTTCTCCTTATTTTTCAGCGCCGGTCAGGGCGGGATTCTTCTGCAGTATATCCAGCAGCCCGCCCATGCCCGTCAGAGAGGCCGTGAACCACCTGCGGATGCCGTCAATATCCCGCATATCCAGCTCCGGCGGGATGCCGGAAAAGACATATCTTGTCTGCAGCGCCAGAGTCAGCTGGCCGCCCCGGAGGATGAGACAGCTCACCTTGGCGTTGCTGGAGGCGTTCTCCAGCCGCTGCACCAGCTCCCGCAGCTGCGGCGTCACCGGTGCGTCTACCTCCTGCCCGCCTGCGGTGCGTGCGGAAAAGTACCAGCTGAACACGACGGGATCGGTGATGTCCTTCTGCTTGCGCTCCTGGTACAGATCCCGGACGGCTATATCCAGCGCCGGGTCACAGATGCCCTTACAGCGGACGATAATGCCCCGGAAAACGGTTTCCGTGCGGGTCATCCAGTTGTCGTTGTCGGGGCCGGATCTTTCCTCCGCCATGTGCTGCAGCTCGGCGTTGGCGGCGGAAAAGCGCATCCCCTTGTGCTCCCCCTCGTGAAACTCCGTGATGGTGCTCTGCTCCCAGGGGCAGGCCAGCAGCTGTATGTTTTTCAGATAAGCATAATCAATGGGCAGCTCCGGCGTCTGCGGCTCCGGACCAAAGGCCCGGGTCAGCGCTGTGCGGAAGAAACCTCCCAGCTGCTGCTCCATCAGCGCCTTTTTCTTTTTCTGCGCCGGGAGTGCCAGCAGAAGGATCAGCCCCACCCCGGCGAAGGCCGGTATGCACACAAGCAGCACATCGTGCTGCACAAAGGCCGAGATGCACCCGGCGATGACCAAAAGGGCCCCCAGCAGTATGCCGATGCTCTCCTGCCGCTGGTACCGGCCAAAGGCATCGGACAGCTCCTGATCGGTCATTTTTTCTTTTCCTATGGATTCCGTGTTCTTCTTCATGCTTTTTCCCTCCTGCCGATTGGTTCCTCAGCCCAGATCGGCCCGGGCCGCCGCCGGAATATCGGCCTCCGCCACAGGGGAGAAGACCATTCCGTCCTCCGAGTTTTTCAGGCTGCCGTCTGTCTGGAGGACCAGGGACCCGGCGTAGCCGTAGCCTACCATGTAGAGGATGACCTCCTCCTCCCGGGGGTCCGCGTCGCCGGTGTTGATGATCTCGCCGCCTGCGTCCACCGTGTCCCAGTGGGTGCCGGCGTAAATGCGCAACCAGTAGCCTTCGCCGCTGGACCAGTAGCCCACATAGGGCTGCATAAGCTCGGCGGTGGTCTTTGTGAAAACGGGCTTGAGATAGGCATCATTTTCGCTGCCCCACCAAATGCCCTCCCTGTCCAGGGAGGTGCTCATGTCGTAGCACACGTCCTCGTTCTGCCGGGAATGGGCGTAGTAGTCCTCCTTGATGGTGTCGTGCTGGACCAGGTAGCCGTTGTCCGCGACGGTGGAACCCTCATAGAGCACCCACTCGCCGTTATTGTCAATGTCCAGGACGCTCTCCGCATTAGGATCGCCGCCCAGATACCATGTGCCGGCGATGTCCTCAAAGCCGCCCTTGGTGTTGGGAGCGGGGACCTTCAATTCAAAATAGCCGAAGCTGTAAAGCTCCATATCCCCGTTGTTGGAGGCAAACAGATAGGCGCTGCCGTCAGCGTCGTTAAAGAAATAGATGAAGGCGTGGCCCGGCACCTGCTGGGCAGAGCCGCTGGCGGCCAACCGGTCGTCCTTGTATAGCTCAAAGCGCATTCCGCCATCGGCCGGAGTTACCAGCATGGTGGTGTACGCGCAATCCCGGATGCCTACCCATTTGCCGAAATAGTCACTGTAGTCCCCCTGGGCGTCGGGGTCATAGACTGCGTCCTCAATGATGTCCGGGGCGCGGTACTCCTCCTGGCCGCCGCCCTTGCTGCCACAGGCGGAAAGGCACAGTGTCAGCACCAGAGCTGCCAGGAGCAGCGGATAGCTTTTTATTGTTTTCATGTTTTTCCTCCTTCGCCCTTTCTTGGGTCAATGGGACTCCTCGGCCATGGCGAGCAGTTCATCATGACTCAGCTCCACATTGCCGAACCGAATAAAGATGCCATTGGTCACGGCGCTGCTCCACAGCTGCGCTTCTGCCAGCGGACGGAAACGCAGCTTATCCAAATACGGCTTCATGTCCAGCAGCAGCCGGCTGCCGGACACAAAATCCACCTGCAGGATGTAGTTATCCAAGGGCTTTACGGCTGAGATATATTTCCGGTTCAAGTAGGAGACACCCCTTTCCCTGCAATACAAAACGATCCACCGTACTCGTTGTGCGGTGGATCGTTTTGCTTATCAAAAAAGCCTCGCAGAGTTCGCGTCCGCAGATGCGAAAAAATTGAGATCATTTTCTCTCGCGACATATGCGTGAGAGAAAATACAACTCAGGCTGCCAGTGTGGAATTTGTGCGCCAACGGCACACAAATTATGCGCGCAGCAGCCTGCAAGTCCTTTGTCGGAAAAACCCGGAGGGTTTTTCGACAGCCTCAGCGATCCACTGTATTTATAGTACAGTGGATCGTTTTGCATATCTACTAACCATCGGTTAGGTATTTATCAGCTCCGCCAGCCGCTGGCGCTTGAGGCGGGTGTCCCCGGTAATAGCCAGCTTGGAGTAAATTTGGCTGATGTACTGCTTCACGCTGCCCTCGGACAGGTGCAGCTTTTCTGCGATCTCTCGATTGCTCAGACGCAGGGCGGCCAGGGATGCGATCTCCTGCTCCCGGGGCGTAAGGCCCGGGAGAGCCGGGCAGCTGCTGCGGCTGCGCCTGTCCTCCGCCGCTGCGCCCAGTGTCGTGATCCGGTGGATGAGGTCAGAGTGTATTGCCTCCGCCAGCAATGGCTTGAGATAGCGGTAGTTTTCCACAAAGGGCATCACAAGGCCGTCTTTGGCAGCGTCTGCAAGGGCCTGTCCCAGCAGCGCCCGTGCCTCCTTGTGCTTGCCCAGCATCTCGTAGGCAGACGCCGCCTGCAGGCGGATGTGCAGCGCTACCAGGGCGTAGTGCTGCCTCCGGCAGGCGGCCAGCTGCCCTTCGCTGCGGCCAATGACCTGGGCATAGGAGCCCTGGGCCAGGCAGACCTGGTTTTCGATCAGCTCCATCATGGGCTTGCCCGGGGCCAGAAAGTTGATGGAGGAGAGCCTGTGCTCCCGGAATACCGGCGGCGTCTTACCGGGCATGCCCAGCAGCGCATAGTAGTAGGCACAGGCGGCATCCAGCATGTGCAGCCACTCCGTATTGTGCTGCTGCAGCAGCGAACTCCGACGCTGGGAAAAGTCAAATCGAGGGGAAAAGTCGGCCTGCGCCGCCAGCCGCCACGCCAAAAAGTCACAGCACAGCGCCATGCTTACCTGGCCGTTGTTGGCGATCTGAGCGTAGGCATGCTCCAGCTCGATCTGCGCATCTACGAAGCGGCCCTGCAAAAACGCCGCCTCCGCCCGCATGATGGTCTCCGCTCCCTGGCCGTGGCCGCCGGTGACCTTGTAATAGTGGGGCATGCACTCGTCCATCTCTGCCAGCTCCTTGTCCAGGTCTCCCGGCCGGCGGTGGAACATCATCAGCACCGACGGCGACCCAAAGGTCCACCCGCCCCCACTGCGGATAGTGATAGCCGGGCGGGACATCTGTGCGCTGGCGCTGCGGTGCAGGCGGCTCATGGCGCTGATGTCGTTGTAGCAGAGAAAGCTCTCAATGAGGTCACATTCCCCCAGCAGGTCGCCCCGCTCCCGGGCCGAGGGTCGGATGCTCCGCTATGGACTCCAGCAGCAGCGTTTTCATTGCCATCATCCGGGGAATTTGCCGCCAGGTGAATAGGCGGCGCATCAGCACCAGCAGGGCCAGAGGATGGGCTTTCAACACACCGGCGGGACATTCATCCAAAAATGCCGTCACGTCCGCCGGGTCCAGGGCTGCCAGGAGGATGCCCGCGTCGTGCTCCACGGTGCGCAGCAGGGCATCCTGATTCCCACTTTCCTTGTAGGCGGACATAGCGTGGAGATACTGGCCATGGGCATCGTACCATGCGCCGCAGCGATCCAGATAGGTGGTCTGCTTGGCAGGGGCCATAGCCCGGAATTCCCGCTGGGCGCACTCTTTCATCATGTGGTGAAACCGGAAGGTAACGCCGTCCGGCAGGCGCTTGACAAAGGCGTTTTGCTCCGTCAGGGCCAGGAGGAGGGAGTCGGTGTCCTCATTTTCGGTGATAAACCGGGCCATTTCGGCGGTAAACTCATCGGCCAGGCCCATCACTGCCAAAAACTCCCGCTGCTTCGGCTGAAGGGGGGCGATCATGGCGGCGGTAAACATGGAGTAGATGTCCGAGGTGTGGTCCGGCAGGGCACCGCTTTCTGCCAGGGCCCGCAGCTGCAGGTACACGGCGGAGAACCACCCCTCGCTGGAATAGAGGAGGGCCTTCACCTGCCGGTCGGTGAGCGCTGTGCCGCAGCGGCGGGCATAAACGGCCAGCTCTGTGTGGTTCAGCCGCAGCTGCTCTACACCGATCCGGCAGAGCTTCCGGCCCAGCCGCAGGGCTTCCTCACCGGGGAGAAAGCGGTCACGGCTAGCTACGATCATATGGATGTTATCCGGCAGACGGTTGGCAAGCATGCACAGAAAGACGGCAATGCGGCCATCGGTCAGCAGGTGAAAATCGTCGATAAAGAGGTAAAGAGGCACGTCACCGGACAGAACGTGGCAGAGATCATCCGCCAAAAGGCTGCCGGCGGCGTCATCAGCGGGGCAGGGATATGCCCGCAAAAAGGGGAAACCTGCGTGGTCAAAGGCGTCCTGTACGCTTCTCCAAAAAATGGCGAGATTGTCGGAATACACGCTGATGCGGATGACCTGCAGGGGCTCCGATTCGGCCCGCTCCGATAGGTACCAGTTGATGGCTGTGGTTTTTCCGTAGCCCATAGGTGCCACCACAGTGGTCAGGGCGCAGTGAGAGATGGGCCGCAGACTTTCCTGCAGCCGCTCGGATATGTAAATGGCGTTTGGGTCCCGCTTTTGTTTCGGCATGGTCCGCTCCTCCACAAAAAACTTTCCTTTGCATAGGATTATAACTGTCTTGACGGAAAATGGCAAGGGCGAATGGAGAAAAACGAAAAAGAGAGCCGCCTAATTGCCCAAGCCCGTGCAACAGAGTGGAAACAATGCCGCCCGGGCTTGGGAAAGGCAGGGGATCCGGTAAAAAAACGACTGGACTGCCGCGAAAAAGGGAAAGGAGATGAAAAAGATGTACATTGACGCAAGCACCATCATCACGGCGGCGTCCGTGGTAGGGGGCTTGGGCGTCCTGGGCGGTGCGGTGGCCCACGTGGTGCGGATCGTGCAGCGGGATAAGCGCCAATCCGCGGCCATCAAGGCCATGCAGGAGGAGCAGACCATCATCTGTTACGGCCTGCGTGGCGCCCTGCAGGGCCTGATCGAATCCGGCTGCAACGGCCCCTGCAAGGACGCCCTGGGCAAGCTGGATAAGCACCTGAACCAAAAGGCACATACAAGCAGCACAGAAGTATAATGGATTGTGCCCGAATCGGGCACAGAAAGGAGCAAACCATGAAAATCCCTGACAAGCTGTATGACATTCTCAAGTGGGTGGTCATCATCGTCCTGCCGGCCATCGCCACGCTGTACGCGGCCCTGTCCGCCGTGTGGGCCTGGCCCTACTCGGAGGAGATCGTCACCACCATCACCGCCGTGGACACCTTTTTCGGCGCGGTGCTGTGCATCTCCACGGCCACTTACAACAAGGAGGGAAACGAAAATGGCTAAAGTATATCTGTCTCCCAGCAATCAGACCGACAACCGCTATGCCTACGGCAACACAACCGAGGCCGTCCAGTGCGGTAAAATTGCCGATGCCTGCCGCGCCGCCCTGGAGCGCAGCGGCGTGACCGTGCAGGTGGGGCACATGCCCTCCATGCAGGATAAGTGCAAGGAATCCAACGCCTTCGGCGCAGACCTCCATGTGCCCATCCACACCAACGCCTTTAACGGCACGGTCACCGGCACCCGCATGTTCTGCTTTAACAGCAGCGGCGAGGGCATGAAGGCCTGCAAGGCCATTTTTAATCGGCTGGCCCCGGTGACCCCCGGCACCAGCGAGAACATCCGGGTGGATGCCTCCCTGTACGAGGTGCGGGTGCCCAGCGCCCCTACGGCCTATATCGAGTGCGAGTTCCACGACAACGCCACCACGGCTAAGTGGATCGTGGAGCACACGGTTGACATCGGCGAGGCCATCGCCCGGGGCATCTGCGATTACTTCGGCGTGACCTATAAGGAGAAGGAGCAGCCAAAGCCCGCCGCCACCGACAAGCTCTACCGGGTGCAGGTGGGCGCCTTCGCCGTCCGCGCCAACGCGGAGAGAATGCTGGCCAAGCTCAAGGCTGCCGGCTTTGAGGGGTATATCCGGGAGTAAAATTAATCGTACCGACCGATGAGCAAAATAGAAAGAGAGGGAGCCTTGTAATAAGGCCCCTCTCTTTTTGCAGAAAAAATTTTACAGATGGACGAAAAAATCTCGCCGGATGGGGTTAAACGTGCTATAATACTATAACGTATTAAAAAAATACCTGTATACATGTGATAAATCCTATAGAACAAGGAGGCGCAGATCATGGAGACCATTACGGCGGCGTTTGTGCGCCGGTGTCTGCCCCAACGGGATCCGGAGGGACACAAGGGCGATTTCGGTAAGGTCTTGTGCATCTGCGGCAGTGTGGGCTATACCGGCGCACCTATTTTTGCCAGCCGGGCGGCGGTGCGTACCGGGGCGGGATTGGTGTTTCTGGGTGTGCCCCAGAGTGTGTGGCCCGTGGCGGCAGTGAAAAGCGACGAGGCGATGCCCTTTCCTTTGCCGGAAACCGCAGACGGTAAGCTTTCCCTTTTAGCAGAGGAGCCTATCCGCCGGCGGGCGGCAGGCTGCGACGTGGTGCTGCTGGGCTGCGGTCTGGGCCGGGATTGGCAGACGGACACCTTAGTACAGGACCTATTGAATATGGAAAAGCCCCTGGTGCTGGATGCCGATGGGCTCAACGCCATCAGTGAAAATGCGGAGCTGCTGCAAAAGCGGCCGGCGGTGACGGTGCTCACGCCACACGAGGGAGAATTTTTTCGGCTGGGAGGCGACCTCTCCCGGGGGCGAGAAGCGGCTGCGGCGGCATTTTCTCAGAAATACGGCGTATACTTGATCTTAAAGGGGCACCGCACCCTGATAGCGGACCCGGAGGGACGGCTGGCCGTGAACAACACCGGCAACTGCGGCATGGCTAAGGGCGGCAGCGGCGATGTGCTGGCAGGGATGCTGCTGTCTCTGCTGGGCCAGGGCTGCGAGACCTTTGACGCCTGCTGCGCGGCGGTGTGGCTCCACGGCCGGGCAGGGGATCTTGCTGCAGCCGACAAGGGTGAGCGGAGCATGACCCCCACAGACCTGCTGGAGCAGATCCCATATGCGCTGAAAAATATATAAAATGGGGATACGGAGAGCCTTTCAATCAATATTGGGAGGGTGATACCGTGAAAAAGTATTTACTGCTGATGCTTCCCCTGTGCCTGTTGCTGACAGGGTGCGCGCCTTCCAGGCGGGAGGCGGTGCAGGCCTACTACAAAAGCATCCGGACGGCGCAGATGGAGGCGCAGGTGGTGGTGCATCTTTCATCGGATGACAGGACGTTTTCCGTGACGGCGGCCTATGACCGGGAGAAGGGCGCAACCACCACCATCGTGGAGCCGGAGCTCCTGCAGGGACTCAGCGCCACGGTGTCGCAGGAGGATATGCATCTGCTGTATGACGGCAGCGTGTGGCCGGCCGGCGACGGCGGAGACCTGTCGGCGGCCAACTGCTTGCCCATGCTGCTGTACGCGGCAGGGGAGGGGTTCGTGACCCGGGAGGGAAGCGACCGCATCGGCGGCCAGGAGTACATATTTCTGACCACCGAGGCATCCGGCAGAGATGGAGAGGAATTCACCTGCACCCTATGGGTGCAGCCGGAGACCTTTGCACCCTATGCATCCGAGCTGAGCCGGAATGGAAAGGTGCTGCTGACCGTGACATTTATGCAGTTTACCTGTGAGGTGGAGACGGGGGAAGATTAAAACCTTTCAAGGCACCTGGCGGGGCATGACCCCGACAGGCTGCGGAATGAGGATCTGGAAATATGAGCCATTATGACGGAAGTTTTCACTGGATAAAAAAGAGAAAGAGGCGGACGTTATGAAGTTTATGGAATCTACACTGAAGAGGACCTGGGCGGTTATTGACCTGGATGCCCTGAAAGAAAACTACGAAAAGCTGCGCCGGCACATTGGACGGGGCGTGAAGTTCCTGGGCGTGGTGAAGGCAGATGCCTATGGCCACGGCGCCATTCAGGTGTCTCGGGTGCTGCAGGAGAATGGCGCGGATTATCTGGCGGTGAGTAGCATAGACGAAGCTATGGAGCTGCGCCTGGGCGGCATCACCATGCCCATCCTGATCTTGGGTCACACCCCCAAGGAGCAGGTGGAAAACCTGATAAAAAACCGCATCACCCAGGCCGTCACCTGCAAGGCCAAGGCTCTGGAATACAGCCGGGAGACCCAGCGCTGCGGCGGCACACTGAAAGTACATATCAAGGTGGACACAGGCATGTCCCGCCTGGGCTACCTGGTCAGCGGCGACCACTTTAAAAGCGGCGTGGAGGGTATCTGCGAGGCCTGCTGCCTGCCGGGCCTGGAGGCAGAGGGCATTTTCACCCATTTCGCCGTGTCCGATGAGCCGGAGAATGAGGAGAGCAGGGCCTACACAAAACAGCAGTTTGACCTGTTCACATCCGTTATCGAAAAGGCGGAGGAGAAGTTGGGACGGAAGTTTGCCCTGCGCCACTGCGCCAACACCGGGGCCGTGGCCTACTGGCCGGAGATGATGCTGGACATGGTGCGCCCGGGTCTGCTGCTGTACGGCTACGGCGACGGGGCGCAGAAGCTGGGCCTGCGCCCGGTGATGCGTCTGATGACCAATATCGGCACCATTAAGGTCTATGAGCCGGGGACCTCTGTCAGCTATGGACGCATATTTAAGACGGAGCACACCACCCGTATGGGCGTGGTGCCCTATGGCTACGCCGATGGATTCTTCCGCTGCCTGTCCAACCGCTGCAGCCTGATGACCGCTTATGGACCTGCACCCCAGCGAGGACGCATCTGCATGGACATGTGTATGATTGACCTGACAGACCTGCCCCAGGTGAATGTGGGGGACGAGGTGGAGATCTTTGGGCCCCACAATCCCGTGGAGAAACTGGCGGAGCTGGCGGGGACCATCCCCTATGAGCTGACCTGCGCCGTGAGCAAGCGGGTGCCCCGGGTATACATTGAAAACGGAAAAGAGACAGAGCGGGAGCTGCTGCTGCGCTTTTGATGGCACCATAGGACTCCGGCGGGCATAGATTGGTATGGGACGGACACGGCACGGTTTTTTCCGTGGAGCGTATATTTTTCGCGGCTGCGTGGGACAATGAAAGTGACCCAGATACATGGGTACTTTTTTCCGGCGGAGTGTGAACCTTGTGGAATCAACTGTCAGACGGGGCGAAATCTATTATGCCGACCTCAGCCCGGTGGTGGGCAGCGAGCAGGGCGGCGTGCGGCCGGTGCTGATCGTGCAGAACGACACCGGCAACCGCCACAGCCCCACCGTCATCGCGGCGGCTATTACCTCCCGCACCGGTAAGGCCAAGCTGCCCACGCACATTGAGCTGCCCGGCCAGAGCAGCGGCCTGCCCCGGGACTCCATCATCCTGCTGGAGCAGATCCGCACCTTGGATAAAAAACGCCTGCGGGAGAAAATGGGACGGGTAGAGGACGACATCATGCAGCAGGTGGATGCGGCTATCGCGGTGTCCTTCGGATTGCCTCATGAGCGCCTGGTATGAGGAGCATTTACATACCGGGCGGGAGTAGGCCATGAAAAACGGAGAGGAAATTTCCTCTCCGTTTTTGTGTATTTCCGTGAAATTTACTTGGCCTTGATGCTCACAACGGTGCTGAAGGCGGAGTTGGCCGTGCTCCGTACTTTGCTGATGGCCTTCACCTTGTAATAATAAGTAGTCCCGGCCTTAGCGGAGGTGTTGGTGTAGCTGGTTTTTGCGGTGGTGAACATCTTGGTGTACGTGCCGCTCTGCGAGGTGGCCCGGTAGATCTCGTACTGGCTGGCGCCGGTGACGGCGTTCCAGGTCAGCGTGGGATTCCCGGCGGAGGTAGTGGCGATCTTTACCACAGGCTTGGCGCAGTGGCAGGTGGCGGCTACGACGGTGCTGTAATAGGAGTTGGCTGTGCTTTTTACCTTGCTGACGGCTTTTACCTTATAGTAATAGGTGTAGCCGGCGTTGGCCTTGTTGTCGGTGTAATTAAGATTTGCGGTGGTGCCGAGGAGGGTATAGGTGCCGTTTTTGGTGCCGCTGCGGTATACCTCATATTTGACTGCCCCTTCTACGGGCGTCCACTTGAGGTAGGGCTTGCCGGTGGAGACTAGGTAGTCCGGCGTCACCACGGGTCTCGCGCAGTGGCAGGTGCCTGCCACGGCAGCGCTGTAGACGCTCTTGGCGCCGGCGGCGTTCACCGCCTTGACCTTATAGTAATAGATATAGCCGGCGTTGGCTTTGCTGTCGGTATAATTAAGATTTGCGGTGGTGCCGAGGAGGGTATAGGTGCCGTTTTTGGTGCCGC
>ENA-UBIJ01000154-UBIJ01000154.1-human-gut-metagenome-genome-assembly--contig:-NODE-154-length-39547-cov-7.579940_pt1 | contig 39547 bp, 35 predicted proteins | sample MGYA00244944_ERZ654876 | MGnify/ENA primary metagenome ERZ654876 (study PRJEB26926, sample SAMN06164748) | human gut metagenome | biome: ENVO:00009003; feature: ENVO:2100002; material: ENVO:00002003...
TACACGCGTAAGATCGTCGGCAGCGTCAGATGTGTATAAGAGACAGCTCTTTGGCGGCGCCAAAAACGCAGGCATCATCTTGGGTGCCAAGGTCCCTATTGTCCTGGTCTCCCGCAGTGACAGCGCCGAGTCCAAGCTGGCCTCCATCGCCGCCGGCAGTGTGCTGGCCCACCGGATGCACCTGGCTTAATTCCGAAAAAGGAGGATCATCATGGTCAATCAAACCTTTTATGACTTGGGCACCGCCCCTTCTGTAATCCGCCGGCTGTTCGCCTATGGCCTGGAGCAGGCCAAGATCGTAGGCAGAGAAAATGTTTTTGACTACTCCCTTGGGAACCCCAGCATCCCCGCCCCCAAGAAGGTCAATGAATCCATCCACAAGCTCGTGGATGAGACCGACTCCATCCAGCTCCACGGCTACTCCATGGCGCCCGGCTTTGAGGAGCCCCGGGCAGCTATTGCCGCCGATCTCTCCCGCCGCTTTGGTCTGGATATCCGCAGCAGCGAGCTGTTTTTAACCTGCGGCGCGGCTCCGGCCCTTATCTCCGTTATCAAGGCCCTGGTGGTGGACGGTGACAGCGAGATCATGGTCATTGCCCCATTCTTCCCGGAATACGCCCCCTTCATCACCGCCAACGGCGGCAAGATGGTGGTGGTTCCCGCCGACACCAACGCCTTCCAGGTGCAGCTGGACGAGGTGGAGCAGCGCATCACCCCTCACACCCAGGCCATCATTGTCAATTCCCCCAACAATCCCTCCGGTGTGGTATACACCGAGGAGACACTCCGGGATCTGGCATCCCTCTTAGAGCGCAAGAGTGTCCAGTACGGCCACCCCATCTATATCATTGCCGATGAGCCCTACCGGGAGCTGGTGTACGGCGGCGTAAAGGTGCCCTTCATTCCCTGCCTGTATAAAAATACCATCGTGTGCTACTCCTATTCCAAGTCCCTGTCCCTGCCCGGTGAGCGCATCGGCTATGTGTATGTTCCCTCCTTTGCCGAGGACAGCACTGCCGTTTACGCCACCGTTTCCGGCGCGGCACGGGCCATGGGCCATGTGTGCCCGCCCACGCTGATTCAAAAGGTTGTGGGTTTGTGCGCCCAGGAGCAGCCCGACCTGCAGGCCTACGATGAAAACCGCACCCTGCTATATGATAGTCTCCGGGCCATGGGCTACGAGTGCGCTAAGCCCGACGGCGCTTTCTACCTTTTCGTGAAAGCCCCCGGCGGCGACGCAGGTGCCTTCTCCGAAAAAGCCAAGCGAGAGCATAATCTGCTGGTGGTCCCCGCCGACGGCTTCGGCTGCCCCGGCTATTTCCGCCTGAGTTACTGTGTGTCAAACGAAATGATCCACCGCTCTCTGCCGGCCTTCAAGGCCATGATGGAAGCATATCAATAAAAGCTCCATATATAACTAAGGAATGGGGACCTGCTCAGTGAGCGGGTCCCCATTCTTTAGCTGTGTATCGCAAGCCCTGATAGGCCGGGTATTTTTTATATTCCTCACCGCAGCCCGGGAACGCAGCTGCCATAGATGACATGCCGGATAGTCTTATCCAGCCCATCCCGTGCCGCTGCAAGGCATCAGCGGAGGGTGTCAGCTTGCGGAAGCTCGCCGCCATATACTCAGCGGGCCCGGCAGCAAGATAGCCATGATAAAGCCGCGCCAGCTTTGGATCCCGGTGCCGCTCCAGGGTCAGCATCTTTCGGGAAACCGCTTATCTGAGAGACAGCCGCGGAGCCTTTCAGCAAAAAAGGATGCCCGCTTTTTTGCGGGCATCCTTTTGACTGCATACATGTTATCTCTGTCCCTTGTCGTAGGGAATACCTTCCGCCTTGGGCGCGCGGGACTTCTTGGATGTGAAGGCCAGCACCACCAGGGAGATGATGTAGGGCATCATATTATATACGGGGCTGGGGATGTTCATGGCCTTCAAGAACTCAAACCCGGCATATACGTTGGACAGCGCCCGGAACATACCAAACAGCAGCGCCGCCAGGGCAATGCGGGTGGGCTTCCACTGGCCGAAGATCATGACGGCCAGGGACAGGAAGCCGAAGCCTGCCACGCCGTACTCAAACCGCCACTCAGAAACGCCGGCGGTGATGAATACGATACCGCCCAGGCCACCCAGTACACCGGAAATAAGCACGCCGGCCCAGCGCATCTTATATACGTTGATGCCCACGGAGTTGGCCGCCTGGGGATGCTCGCCGCAGGCCATGAGCCGCAGGCCGAAGCGGGTCTTGTACAGCAGCACATAGGCCGCGATCAGCAGCAGCAGTGTCACCAGCATGAACCAGCTGAATTCGAAGGAACCGATGTTCACCAAAAAAGCTTTTTTTGCGCCGGCATACTGGATGGTGGAGGACACATCATCGGGGTTGGCCGCCGTGTTGATGGCCTTTACGATAACCGTTGCCCCTGCGATGCCCAGCATATTCAGCGCCGTACCTACAATGGTCTGGTCTGCCTTGAAGTTGATGCAGGCCACGGCCAGGAGGCTGGAATAAATCATACCCATCAGTGCCGCCGCCAGCAGAACCACCAGCAGCATCGCAAAGTGGGACGAGCCGCCGGGCATATACCGCATGGCCAGGGCACCGCCCAGGGCGCCCATGATCATAACGCCCTCCAGGCCCAGGTTGATAACGCCCGAATGCTCTGAGAAGCAGCCGCCCAGGGCCACCAGAATCAGCACGGAGGCAAAGGTCAATGTATATTGCAGCAGCAGTATCATTACTGATCGCCTCCTTTCTCCGTATTCGCATCAGCAGGCGGGGTCTCGCTCTGCTCTCTTTTCTTCAGCGCAGCCTTCTCTTCCCGTTTGGAAATGGCGGAGTTCATGGCGTACTTCATAAACAGCACGAAGCCGCACAGGTAGATGATGAGGGCGGAGATCAGGTCGGAAATCTGTGCGCAGTACATAGTCTTATCCACATAGGCGCCACCGGCGGTGATATGCTGGATGAAGAAGGATGCCAAGATAGTGCCAAAGGGATTCAGGCCGCCCAGGAATGCCGCAGCGATGCCGTTAAAGCCCATGCCGGGCACCGAGGAGGTGGAGCACTGCCACTGCTCATACCCGGTGAGGTACAGCATGGCCGCGCCCATACCGGCCAGGGCGCCGGAAATGACCAATGTCAGGATGATATTGCGTTTTTCCGCCATACCGCAGTACTTGGCGGCATTCTTATTGTTGCCGGTGGCCCGCAGCTCATAACCGAAACGGGTCTTTTCCAGCACGACCCACACAAGCACCGCCGCCAGGATGGACAGCGGCAGGGCCAGGCCCACATACTGGTTGTCGTTAAGCAGGCTGCCCAGGCCCAAGGTGGGCAGGACCGCCGAGGGATTCTTATGGGCCAGCACGAAGGTGTAGGGGCTGGTTTCCTCCTTCACATTGGTCAGCAGCATGTTGGTCAGATACAGCACGATCCAGTTGAGCATGATGCCGGAAATGACCTCATTGACGTTGCAGTAGGACTTCAGCAGGCCGGAAATAGCACCCAGAACCATGCCGCCCAGCATCGCCAGCAGCATGCAGGGCAGCCAGCCCCAGCCCCAGGCCAGGGCGGCGTACAGGCTCAGAGCCACGCCCGCGCAGTACTGACCCGCCGCGCCGATATTAAACAGTCCCACCTTGTAGGAAAAAAGGATGGACAGCGCACACAGCAGAAGCGGTGCGGTCTTAACCAGGGTGTTGCCCAGGTATTTGGCCTGGGTCGCAGACTTGCTGTAGTTGAGGAAGTTCTTCATGACGGCGGCGATGGCCTCGCCGGCGCCGTTGGGATTGATGAACAGCAGAACGATGTAGCCGATAAGCAGGCCCAGCACCACGCAGGCCAGAGAGGCCAACAGCGACTGCACGCCGTTATTTTTCAGGAGATTCTTTTTCATTCCCTCACCTCATCTCTCTTGGCGCCGGCCATATACAGACCCAGCTCCTCCTGGGTGGTGGTCTTGGGATCCAGTTCACCCACGATCTCGCCCTCATACATGACCAAGATGCGGTCCGGCACATCCATTACCTCGTCCAGCTCCAGAGACACCAGCAGCACCGCCTTGCCGGCGTCGCGCTGGGCCACCAATTCCTTATGTACGTTTTCAATGGCACCCACGTCCAGGCCTCTTGTGGGCTGCACCGCCACCAGCAGCTCAGGATCCTTGTCGATCTCCCGGGCCACAATGGCCTTCTGCTGGTTGCCGCCGGACATGCTGCGGGCCATAGTCACAGGGCCCTGGCCGCTGCGGATGTCATACTCGTCAATGAGCCTTTCGGCATATTTCCGGATATTGTCCCGGCGCAGGAAGCCCGCCTTGCTGGTGAACTCCGGCTCAAAATACCGCTCCAGCACCAGGTTGTCCTCCAAAGAATAGTCCAGCACCAATCCGTGCTTATGCCGATCCTCGGGAATGTGGGACATGCCCAGAATATTCCGCTTACGGATGGGCATATGGGTGATGTCCTGGCCGCAAAGGGTAATTTTGCCGGAAACCACCGGCTCCAGGCCCGTGAGGCCGTACACCAGCTCCGTTTGGCCATTGCCATCGATACCGGCGATGCATACAATCTCGCCCTTGCGCACTTGAAAGCTCACATCCCGCACGGCGTTCTTTTTATGCAGCTTGCTGGCCACGGTCAGATGATCCACGTCCAGCACCATGTCGCCGGGATTTGCAGGACCCTTCACCACATGGAAATTCACATCATGGCCCACCATCATGGCGCTGAGCTGCTCCACGCTGGTGTCCTTGGTCTCCACAGTGCCGATGTACTTACCCTTACGCAGCACAGTACAGCGGTCGGACACGGCCATGATCTCGTTGAGCTTGTGGGAAATGAACAGGATGGACTTCCCCTCTGCGGCCAAATTCCGCATGATCTCCATGAGCTCATCGATCTCCTGGGGGGTCAGCACGGCGGTAGGCTCGTCGAAAATGAGGATCTCGTTCTCCCGATACAGCATCTTCAGAATTTCGGTACGCTGCTGCATACCCACGGTGATGTCCTCGATGAGTGCATCGGGGTCAATCTTCAGCCCATACCGTTCACTGAGCTCCATAACCTTGGCACGGGCCTCTTTTTTCTGCAAAAAGCCCATCTTTGTGGGCTCCACACCCATGATGATGTTATCCAGCACAGTAAAGCACTCCACCAGCTTAAAGTGCTGGTGTACCATACCAATACCCAGGGCATTCGCATCATTGGGGTCTTTAATGGACACCTCCACGCCGTCCTTTTTGATGATGCCCTCCTCAGCCTGGTACAGGCCGAACAGAACGCTCATCAGCGTAGATTTGCCCGCGCCGTTCTCGCCCAGCAGAGCATGGATCTCACCCTTCTTCAGCTGAAGCGTGATGTCGTCATTGGCGATGATACCGGGAAACCGTTTTGTAATGTGCAGCATTTCAATTGCATACGGTCTGTCCAATTTTTCGCCCTCCCTTCCGTTTTTATGGCCCGCCGCTATTTGCAGGATACGGGGACGGAAACCACAATAGATAGTATTAGTATACTATACTTTCCGCCATAATGTAAAGATGGATTATTGAAAATTACTATCTTTCTGCATTGGCTTCCTTTTTTGTGCCCATTTCTGAAAAAATTGCCCTCCTCCGGCCAAACAGAAAGGCTGCCAACTCCCGGCTGATGGAAAAACAGCAAAGCCAAAAAATGGAACCCTTATGTTTTCGGGAGGGTAGCGGCGCGCCTCCAACGGAGCAGGGGCACCTCTCCGTCGCCGTTCAGCTGGGGATGCACGGCCGGAATGTGGCTGTCGCTTGCCGCCTTTCGGAAAGGGACTTGCTGCCAAGTCCCCTTTCCGGAAAACAGGCGGTAGCGGAGTAAGTCCGGGTGTAGGTGGCGGTTGCATTCTCACTGGTGAGTGTCTCTACCTATCCACATAATAGGATCCCAACGCTCCTGCTGCATCATGTCACCATTATAGCCGGAAGCAAAATAGTCGTCAAGACAGAAAGAACAGTTCCTTCGGTTTGCAGCCTGATATTCCGAGTTGATTTTGCGGGTTCTGCGGAATAATTCCCGCTGCAGATAATCTCGGTTTTCTACAACGGGTTTCCTCCATGCATAGAAATGCTCAGCGCCGGCGCATGGATCTCTTGACCCGTGTACTGATAATCGGCTGCCCTGCATGTGCCGGCGATATTATTGCACTATATACAAAAAGACCGATAGGCGGTTTTATCCCATCGGTCTTAGTGCGGCAATGGCCAAACGGCGATTTAAATTGAATATGACTCCTTTCCGCTTGTGTTCGCCGTTTGTTGCTGAAAAGCTCCTGATCAGAGAGCTTACAGCATTTTTATCCGTCACATTTGCGCAGAATGTGGTCCTATTTTCGCGGTCAATGAAAATATGGACAAGCACCGGAAACCCGCCTGAAAGCAAGCTTTTCCTGTGTTGTCCCAATTATAACACACTCACATGCCCTGGACGATGCCGCCGGTGGTCTGCAGCAGCTCCGGATCGGTAATGCGCAAGAGCAGATTGCGGGTGGTATCCTCATCGTGATAGACCTTGACGATCTGCACCTCGTACTCCCGAATCTCTTCTCCGCTGATGGTAGTGCGGATCACAGCCCGGCCGGGGGTCACCTCCTCCGCTGCGGCTATAGGCACAGCCTGGCTCTGAACAGGAAAGCTGCTGTCGGACACGGTGCCGAATATGCCGCCGTCACTGTTCACTGTCACCGTGCCAACATCCCGCTGCACAGAAAAATCGCCCTTGAGCTCGCCGGGCTCGCCCTTCTCTCCCTTTTTCACCGCTTTTACGGTGGTCTCCATAATGGAGCCGGAGCCAAGACTCATGAGCTGAGCGGTGTCTATATCGGTGATGCCATGGCCCAGAGCGCCAAAGCTGCCGCTCTCAGGGTCATAATAGGTCATGGTGCCGATGCCGGCCATGCTGTCGCGAATCCACGCGCCCAGACGCACACTGCCGTCATCGCCGCAGGCGGGCGTGATCTCCACGGTTTTATTCTCCCGCCCCCGCTGAAGCTCTATCTGTGCCGGCTGCGTACCGTTTTGCCGCAGAAGCTCCTGCAGATGCTCCGTGGATGCGATTTTTTTGCCGTTGAAGGTCAGGAGCAGATCGCCCTCCCGGATACCGCATTTTTGGGCAGGGCTTTTCCCGCCCACGCCCTCCAGGGCGGACACATCCACCACCAGCACGCCGTTGGCAAAGAGCTTGATGCCCACCGCCTGGCCCAAGGGGATCACGGTTTTCTCCTGGGCGTATGCGCACTGCACACAGGCTGTAAGCGCCAGCACAGCCGCCGCGCACAGTGCTGCCATACGCCGCCAAAGGGACTTGCTTTTGGTTTCATACATGCAGCCACCCCTCGCTTTTTCATTTTTCTTGTCGCCGACGACATGCTTTACTTTGTGCCGAGTAAACAAAAAAATAAGCGGCAATTATAGGAGAATGTGACGCATTTTTCTGTGATCCCGTATGATAACTATTATGTAAAATAGTCGTATAAATTTGGATATTTTTCAAAAATTTGAACCGTCCTCCCCCCTTCTGGCCCCACAGGGTTATTGCTTTTCGGAGAAGGACACAGTATAATATATTGCATCTATTCACCCAATGGGAAAGAGGTTTCACGCCATGAGAATTACCGTAAAAGTAGGTACATCCACCCTGACCCACGCCACGGGTCGGCTGAACATCCAGCGCATTGAGAAGCTGTGCAAGGTGCTCAGCGATCTGAAAAATGCAGGCCATGAGATCATTCTCGTCTCCTCCGGCGCCATCGGCATGGGCGTTGGCAAGCTGAACCTGCCCGGCCGGCCGGCAGATATGCCCGGCAAGCAGGCTGCCGCTGCCGTAGGCCAGTGTGAGCTGATCTACACCTACGACAAGCTCTTCGGCGAGTATAACCACACCGTGGCACAGCTCCTGCTTACCGGCGAGGACATCAAAAACGGCCAGCGCAGCCAAAACGTGCGCAATACTCTCACCCGCTTGCTGGAGCTGGGCGCCCTGCCGGTCATTAACGAAAATGACGCCGTAGCCACGGACGAAATCGGCGTAGAGAACACCATCGGCGAAAATGACACTCTCTCGGCTATAGTGGCCGCCGCCATTGGCGCGGACCTGCTGGTGCTGCTGTCGGACATTGACGGCCTTTATGATAGCGACCCCCACCAAAACCCAGGCGCCCGCATCATCCCCACTGTGAAAAATGTGGACGATCACATTTACGCCCTGGCTGGCGGCACCGGCTCCGCCCTGGGCTCAGGCGGCATGGTTACTAAGCTCAATGCCGCTGTCATCGCCACCGATGCAGGCTGCGAAATGGTCATTTCTAACGGCAGCAAGCCTGAATTGCTCTACGACATTGCTCAGGGAAAGCCCGTGGGCACAAGATTTTTGAGAAAGGAAGCCTAACGCCATGACAACCATGGAAATCATCCGCCGCACCCGCACCGCCAGAACCGATCTGCACACCCTAACGGCAGAGGACAAAAACCGCCTGCTCCTGTCCATGGCAGAGAGTCTCCGCCGGCACACAATGGATATCCTTCGCGCCAACGCCCTGGATGTGGAGGCCGCTCGGGGCAAAATTTCCGATGTGATGCTGGACCGTCTGCGGCTGGATGAGGGCCGCATCGCCGCCATGGCCGACGGTATATGCGCCGTGGCCCAGCTGCCCGACCACACGGGCCGCATCCTGTCCGAAACGAAGCATCCCAACGGCATGATCATCTATAAAAAACAGGTACCCCTGGGCCTGGTGGCCATCATCTATGAAAGCCGTCCCAATGTCACCTCCGATGCGGCGGCTTTGGCCATTAAGAGCGGCAATGTCTGCGTTCTGCGCAGCGGCCGCGAGGCCATCGGCAGTGCCCGGGCTATCACCGCTGCCCTCAAGGAGGGTATCTCCGCTGTAGGCGGTAACCCGGATATTCTCAATATTTTGGAGGACACCAGCCACGATAGCGCCCGTCAGTTGATGCAGGCCAAGGGCCTGGTGGACCTGCTCATTCCCCGGGGCGGTGCGGGCCTTATCCGTGCCTGTGTGGAAAATGCCACCGTCCCCTGCATCGAGACCGGCACCGGCATCTGCCATGTCTATGTGGATGAATTTGCCGACCTGGAAAAAGCTGTAAAAATTATCATCAACGCCAAAACCAGTCGTCCCTCCGTCTGTAACGCCGAGGAGGTCTGCCTGGTCCATAGGGCTGTGGCAGAAAGATTCCTGCCTATGCTGAAAAAAGCCCTGGTGGACGACCGCCAGGCGGCGGGCCAAATCCCCGTGGAGCTGCGCCTTGACCCGGCGGCAGCCCGGATCATCCCCGGCACACCCGCCACTGACCGGGATTTCGACACGGAATTCTTAGACTATATCTTGGCCGTGGCTGTGGTAGACAGCGTAGACGCCGCCATCGCCCATATTTTGCAGCACTCCACCGACCACAGCGAGGCCATCGTCACGGAAAATGCCGAAAACGCCCGGCGCTTTGAGGACGAAACGGACAGCGCCGCCGTTTATGTCAACGTCTCCACCCGCTTCACCGACGGCGGCGAATTCGGCCTGGGCTGCGAAATGGGTATCTCCACTCAAAAGCTCCACGCCCGGGGACCCATGGGCCTGGATGAGCTGAGTACCTATAAATATATCATCTGCGGCAACGGCCAGATCCGCTGACACTCCCTCGCCGCTTTCTCATACATAAAACGACCGCCCCCGTCAGTTTCGGGGGCGGTCGTTTATGTATGGGTTTATTATTTGTTCAGGAACTCATCGATGGACTTGGCGCCCAGCTTGCCGGCACCCATGGCCAGGATGACGGTGGCGGCACCGGTAACGGCATCGCCGCCGGCGTAGACGCCCTCACGGGAGGTGAGGCCATCCTCATTGACAATGATACAGCCCTTCTTATTGACCTCCAGGCCCTTGGTAGTGGCCTTGATAAGGGGGTTGGGGGTGGTACCCAGGGACATGATGACGGCATCCACAGGAAGGTCGAACTCGCTGCCCTTCTTCTCCACAGGGCGGCGGCGGCCGGAGGCATCCGGCTCACCCAGCTCCATCTCAATGCAGGTCATGGATCTCACACAATCCTGCTCGTCGCCATTGATCTGAACGGGGTTATTGAGGGTCTTGAAGATGACGCCCTCCTCGATAGCATGCTCTACCTCCTCGTGACGGGCAGGAAGCTCCTCCATACCGCGGCGGTACACCACATACACCTCGGCACCCAGGCGCTTAGAGCAGCGGGCAGCGTCCATAGCTACGTTGCCGCCGCCGACAACAGCGACCTTCTTGCCCTTGAGGTCCATGATGGGGGTGTCAGAGTCGGGCTTATAGGCCTTCATCAGATTGATACGGGTGAGGAACTCGTTGGCGGAATACACGCCCTTGAGATTCTCACCGGGGATGTGCATAAACATGGGCAGACCCGCGCCGGAGCCCACAAACACGGCCTCAAAGCCGTTTTCCTCCATCAGCTCGTCGATGGTGATGGTGCGGCCCACAACGATGTTGGTCTCCACCTTCACGCCCATGGCCTTGAGCCCGTCCACTTCCTTCTGCACGATGGTCTTGGGCAGACGGAACTCGGGAATGCCGTACACCAGCACGCCGCCGGCCAGGTGCAGGGCCTCGTACACGGTGACATCATAGCCCTTCTTGGCCAGGTCGCCGGCGCAGGTAAGGCCGGCAGGGCCGGAGCCTACAACAGCTACCTTATGGCCGTTGGACTGGGGCTTTTCGGGGGCCTCGGTGCTGTGGGCGTTGTGCCAATCGGCCACGAAGCGCTCCAGGCGGCCGATACCCACGGCCTCACCCTTCTTACCCCGGACGCAGTGCATCTCGCACTGACTCTCCTGGGGGCAGACGCGGCCGCACACGGCGGGCAGGGAACTGGTCTGATGGATCACCTGATAGGCACCCTCATAGTCCTTTTCCACGATCTTTTGAATAAACTCGGGGATGCGGACATTTACGGGGCAGCCGTTTACACAGGGGTGGGCCTTGCAATTCAGGCACCGGGCAGCCTCGTCCAGAGCCTGCTCCTCGGTGTAGCCCAGGGCCACCTCCAGAAAGTTATGATTGCGGACGTTGGGGTCCTGAGAAGGCATAGGATTCTTATCCTGACGCATATTCACAGCCATCTTACTTTACCTCCTTCTTAAAGAGGTTGCAGACCTCTTCGTGCTTATGCACCTCGAAATCGTGATACATCTGATTGCGCTTGACAGCCAGGTCCCAATCCACCTTCTGCCCGTCGAAGTCGGGGCCGTCCACGCAGGCGAACTTGGTCTCGCCGCCTACGGTCAGGCGGCAGCCGCCGCACATGCCGGTGCCATCGATCATGATGGGGCTCATGGAGACAGTGGTGGGCATGCCATAGGGCGCTGTGGTCTTGCAGACAAACTTCATCATGACCATGGGGCCGATGGCGAAAATCTCGTCATACACGTTGCCGGCGTCCAGCAGCTCCTTCAAGGCCTCAGTAACCAAGCCCTTCTGGCCATAGGAGCCGTCATCGGTGCAGACCTTCAGGACGGAGGAAACGGCCTTGAACTTATCCTCCAGAATCACCACATCCTTGCTCTTAAAGCCCACCACGGCGTGGACCTCGGCCCCGCAATCGTGGAACTTCTTCAGCACCGGATAGGCGATGGCGCAGCCGACGCCGCCACCCACTACGCAGACCTTTTTCTTGCCCTCAGTCTCAGTGGGCTTACCCAGAGGACCGACGAAATCGTGCAGGCAATCACCCTGCTCCTTGTGGCTGAGCTTTTCCGTGGTGGCGCCCACGGTCTGCACAATGATCGTAACGGTGCCCTTTTCCCGGTCATAGTCATGGATGGTGATGGGAATACGCTCGCCATTTTCATCCACCCGCAGGATGATGAACTGGCCCGGCTGTGCCTTCTTGGCCACCATGGGAGCCTCGATCTCATACAGGATCACAGTCGGCTTCAAGGCTGTTTTTGTAACAATGCGATACATACGTTATCTTCCTTCCTCGTTGAGTTCTTTTGGAAAAATACTGTCTTACTTGCCGGAAGTTTGTTCCAGGGTTTATTTTAACATTAAATTTTCATTCCGTCAATTGCTCCGCCCAACATCTCCGGCGAGAATCGTCACCTTTCGGCCCTCGATCCGCACCTCGCCGCCGTCGCGCATTTTCTTCAGCTCCCGCATCATGGCGCTGCGGTCGGTGGATATGTAGTCCGCCAGGGCACTGAGGGAAAAGGGCAGGTTGAAGCTTCCGCCGTTTTTGGCCTGCTGCAGAGAGAAATAGCACAACAGCTTATCCCGGATGCTGCGGCGGCTAAGCACCTCCACCCGCTCAGACAGGGCCGATGCCTTCTCGCTGATAAGGTGGAACATATTCTCTATCATGCGGTTGTGATGGCCGCAGTTTTTTTCACACCGGTTCTCCAGCTTTTCCTCCGGAAAAAACCAAACGCAGCAGGGCTTTTCACATGTCACGTCCACGCTGTCGCCCAGCACGTTGCGAAACATGAGCATCTCCCCAAACACACCCCCGGGCTGCAGATGCTCTAAAATGGTGCGGTCTCCCCGCTGATCCACCCGCTCCACAATGGCCGAGCCTGTTGCCAGCACGCCGATGGTGCGGCGGCCGGAATCAAAATCGTAGACCAGCTCCTCGGGCTTGAAGCACCGCTCCTGCACCCCGAAGCACTCGTAGATGCGCCGGCACTCCTCCGGTGAGATTCCGTCAAATACCGGCGTTTGGGGAATGGTCATAGTCCGCCTCCCTTTCCGGGCTGTCTGCGCCGCAGCGCAGGCCCCTTTTATCTCTCTTATGGCCGATGATAACATACACGATGATATACACCACACCGCCCCAGGCAAAACCTGCCGCCAGGTCTATGAAGGCGTGCTGCTTCACCAGCAGCGTAGACGCTGCAATGATGGCAAACCATACGGTACCCAGGACCTGCCAGACCCGCTTCAGCTTCGGCGAGTGCCACATGGCGGCAATAGCTGCCACCACACCCAGCACATGAACGCTGGGAAACACATTGGCATTATTATCGGCGGCCCAGGTCATCTGCAGGATCCAGGTGCAGATATTATGCCGGGGCAGCACCGCCGGGCGCAGGTCCTGTCCGTTGGGCACGAGAAAGCAAAAGAGGGTGGCGGTGGTGTAGGCGATGGCGATAAACCACATATACCGCCGGAAGCTCTCCGGATCCTTTACAATGAAAAACACACCCAGTACAAACAGCAGGATGCTCCAGCTGTTGTAGGGGATGACGAAATACTCACAGAAGGGGATGTAGTTGTCAATAGCGGTCTGGGTGGCCCAGTAATTGTCGGTGACCACATGCTCCACAGTGAAGTACATAATCAAATATACCGGCATATATAGGCCCCACCACATATGGGGATGGGTTTTAATGAATTGCTTGATTTTTTGCATGAATATCCTCCAACGCAGCTATACCGGCGAAAAATCCTTTACCTTTTCCGCCTGTGGGCAGCAAGCTTAGCGAGGTCTTTTAGAGAAGCGGACGCCGCAGGGCTGCAAATAAGCACCCTGCCATTATAACACATTTCCCGGCAGATGCCATAGGGAGAAACAGAAATATCACAGTTTTTTAACATTTTTTAAATGCGGCGACTTGCGGAAAGGGCCGTTCTTATATTATACTGTATGCATCTGTCAAATTTTGAGGAGGACGCAGTATGCTGCTGAACCGTGAAAACAAAGAAAACCGCCAGGTGGTGCTGACCATCCAGGTGGAGCAAAGCGCCTGGGAAAAGGCCCTGGAGGACGCTTATGAGCAGAGCAAGTCTCTTTTTAAAAAAGAGGACGGCTCCTTGCCCACCCGTCAGGAAATGGAGGAAAAGCACGGCGCGGATGTGTTCTATCAGGATGCGGTGAACAGCACCTTCCCCGTGGCTCTGGTGGAGGCCGTGCGCCAGGAGGACATCAGCGTGGCCGGGGCCCCGGAGCTGAGCGTAGAGGCCATCGGCCCCGAGGGCTATGTATTCACCGCCCTTATTGACCTGTATCCGGAGGTGAAGCTGGGCCAGTACAAGGGGCTCTCCGCCCCCCGGCCTCAGGTGGAGCTGTCCGATGACGACGTTACCGCCGCCATTGACGAGTATCTGCAGGGCCACCTCACCGAGGAGCACCCGAAAAAGGCCGCCATGGGCGACGAGGTGGTGCTGGACTTTGAGGGCTTTGTAAACGGCGTTCCCTTTGAGGGGGGCAAGGCCGAGGAATATCCCCTGCTACTGGGCAGCGGCTACTTTATCCCCGGGTTTGAGGAGCAGGTGGCCGGCATGGCCGTGGGCGACGAGCGGGACATCCCCGTCACCTTCCCCACCCAGTACGCCCCGGAGCTGGCGGGCAAGGACGCAGTGTTCCACATCAAGGTCCACAAGATCACCCGCCGGGCAAGGCCCGTCATGAGTGAGGAATTTGCCAAATCCCAGGGCTTTGCCGATGCCTCCGCCCTGCGCCGGAGCATCATGGAGCAGGCCGTGCGCAATAAGCAGCAGGAGGCCGCCGATGCCTACGCCGATGCTCTGGTGCAGCAGGTCATCGAGGGCATGGAGGTGGAGATCCCGGAGCGGATGGTCACCTGCCAGCTGGATGGGCTCATGCATGACTTAGAGCAGCAGCTGATGCAGCAGGGCGCCACCATGGACGCCTATCTGGAGATGGCCGGTATCACCCGGGAGGACCTGCGCCGCCAGGCGGAAGCCAGCGCCCGGGCCTCCGTGGAATTTGAGCTGGCCATGACGGAAATTGCCCGGCTGGAGGATATCCGCTTCACTGACGCGGAGCTGGAGGAGAAATACACCCAGATGTCCGCCCTCTACGGCATGACCCCGGAGCAGCTGAAGCAGAACCTGCCCATAGAGCGCCTGACCCACGACCTGCGCCTGGCCCGGGCCCGGGCCATTGTGGTGGACAGCGCCAAGCCTCTCTGATATATTTTTCAACTAAAACCGCCCCCGTCTGCCAGACGGGGGCGGTTTTGGTCAAGACGTAGTTTTCTTCCCCGGGGTGAGCTTGCGCTTGTTGCCCTGCTCATCCACGATCCAGGTGTTGTCCAGCTCCCGGCGGAGGTTGCCCATGATGCTGTTTAGGTACTCCTGCCGCAGGGCGGCCCGCTCCTCGGTCTCCTCCGGGGTCAGGCCCTGAGGGGTCTTGGCCTTGCGGGCCAGCTCGTTGATCCGTTCTATTTTCTTCTGTTCCATAGAATCGCTCCTTATATAAATCGTTTCATCGTAATGCCCGTGCGGCCCTTGCGGCTCTGTCCGCCTACCTCCGCCAGGCAGCACTTACCCAGGCCCCGGATTGTCAGCACATCCCCCTGCTCCACCGAAAAATCCGGCCTGATGCAGGGCATCCAGTTCACCTCCGCCTTGCCGCTGCGGATCAGCTCCGCCGCTGCGCTGCGGCTGATGGAAAAGCCCGCGGCGGCCACGCTGTCCAGCCGCAGGGAGGCCACGGTGTCCCGAATCAGCTTCACCGGCTGCTCCGGCATGGCAATCTCCTCCAGCCCGATCTCCGCCATGCGCAGAGGCACCCGGCCCGCCTGCTTCCATTCCCGCAGGAGGAAGTCCGCCACGCTGCTGCCCACCAGCACATCCGCCCAGTGGGGCGACACCAAAATATCTCCCACCTTCTCCCGCGTCAGGCCCAGGCCCATAAGGCTGCCTAAAAAATCCCGATGGGTGGGGTGATCCGTCTCATAGAACCGGCATCGCAGGCACCGCACCGCCGTTTCGTCCGGTCCATCCATCCAATCCGGCAAAAAATGCATTTGCCGGCGCTGGGCCCCCTCGCAGCCGCCCCAAAAGGCAAATCCCTCCCGATCGCCCAAGGCCTGCATCAGCTGCCCGGCCAAGGCCTGCTCATGGGGAGAGAGAAATCCGCTCGCCTCCGGCACATTCCGGCTGCGGCAGCGCTCCCAGCCGTCCCATAGGCGGCCCAGCAGCACCCGCTCCTCCGCCGAGGCGGAGAGTTTATCCAAAAGCTCCCTGCGGTTCAAAACCATTCCTCCCGTAGTTTGTGGTAAAAACGCCCTGCCAAAGCAGGGCGTTTTAAGATCGTTACCAAACCAAGACCTCAATGGTAAGAGTCTGTCCCTCCACCGAGGCGGTGATGGTGGCCTTTCCGGAGGAAACCGCCGTTACCACACCCGAGGCATCCACGGTGGCGATCTTTGTATCCGAGGAGCTCCAAGTGACCGTGGCATCCGTCCCGTCCACCTCTAGGGGAGCTGTTTCCCCAACATTGAGGGAAAACTGCCCTCTCGACCCATAAATAGATTGCAGCACCAAATCCTTCCCGGTAGGCGTGTCCGGTGTGACAGGCGTGTCAGGCACATCCGGCGTAACGGGATCCGTCGGCTGATCCACCGCTGCCGTCACCGCCACGCGGCAGGTGGCCGTGGTGTCCGCCGCCGAGGCCGTTATCACAGCGCTGCCGGTACTCACGGCCTGCACGGTGCCGTTGGCGGAGACAGTGGCCACGGCCTCGTCGCTGCTGGAGAAGGCCACCTTGTCCGCGCCGGAAACCGTAAGCGCAAAGCTGCTGCCCACGGTAAGCTCCACGCTGGTTTTATTCATGGTCAGCACGGCGGGCTCGGGGGTGGGGGCATCCTTTTCGCCGGTAAAAAATGCCGTGATCTGATTGCCGAATATGGTATAGGCCGCTAGGCCCAGCACCAGCACCAGGCACACGATCACCACGCCGCCGCCCACCTTGGGCTTGGCCCGGCCGCCGCCGGTGCGGTGCCCGGCGCTTTTCACGGGCTTGCTGCTATGGCGTTCTTCATCCTCTTGGCAGAAGGGGCAGGTTTTATATGTATCAGAGAACATCTCTCCGCATTTCGGGCATTTCAGCAGACGCATTGTATATCCTCCCAGGCAAATTCTCTACGTTCTATTATACGGTTTTCTCCCCATGCGTCAACTGAAAAACATGGAAATTCATCCTTTTTTTACATTGTTCCTTGCTTTTGTCCACTCAGTTTTCTATAATAGGATAAAATGTATTGAAGCGGAGGGTCATCGCCTATGCATACCATGATCATCGGTATCGCCGGGGGCACCGGCAGCGGCAAAACCACCCTGACGGACCACCTGGCCGCCCACTTCGGCCCGGCCATCAGCGTGGTGCATCATGACAACTATTATAAGCGCCAGGACGTCCCCTTTGAGGTGCGCTGCCAGCAAAACTACGACCACCCCGATGCCTTTGACACGGATCTGATGGTCCAGCAGCTGAAGGAGCTGAAGGCCGGCCGCACCATTCGCTGCCCCGTGTACTCCTATGCCGACCACAACCGCACCGATGAAACGGTGCTCATCCGGCCCGCCCCGGTGATTATCGTAGAGAGCATCCTCATTTTCCACGACCCCCGGCTGCGGCAGCTGATGGATATCCGCATCTTTGTGGAGACCGATGCCGATGTGCGCATCCTGCGCAGAGCTCTGCGGGATGTGGAGGAGCGGGGCCGCTCCATGCAATCCATTGTGCAGCAATACCTCACCACCGTCAAGCCCATGCATGAGCAGTTTGTGGAGCCCACGAGAAAATATGCCGACATTGTGGTGCTGGAGGGCGGGCACAACCTGGTAGCCCTGGATCTCATTATGCAGCGTATTGCCGGCCACATTGCGGAAAATCCGCCGGAGGATGCAACATGAGCGGAGGCAGGCTCCTTCGGTACTCCTTGGCGGGGCTGTGCATCGCTCTGGCAGCGTTCTTCCTGCTGCCCTTGGCCATCGGTGCGCACCATATCGGGATGTTTTTCCCGGCGGCGGTGCTGGGTGTCCTGGCGTGGATGCTCCTGCGCCCCCAAAAGCTCAAAATGCTGCTCACCGGCAAGGGCCGCATCCTGTGGCGCAGCCTGCTGGCGCTTTTCGCCGCGGGCCTGCTGTGCGTGGCCGTGATCCTGGGGCTGATGGCTCGTCAGGCGGCGGACCGGCCCGAGGCCGTAGGGCCCTGCACGGTGCTGGTGCTGGGGTGTGAGGTCCGGGGCCTTCGGCCCAGTAAGATGCTGGCTGCCCGCATCGACAGCGCCTACGATTATCTCACCGCCAATCCCGAAGCAGTGTGCGTGGCCTGCGGCGGCATGGCTGACGACGAGATCATCACCGAGGCCCAGTGCATCCGGGACGAGCTGGTGCGCCGGGGCATCGACCCGGGGCGGATCTATCTGGAGGAAAAGTCCCTGAACACCCGGCAGAACATCTCCTATGCCGCGGACATCATCCGGGCAAAGGGCCTGCCCACGGAGGCAGCCGTGGCCAGCGACAATTTTCATCAGCTACGGGCGGCCATATATGCCCGTGGCAGCGGCCTGGAGGCTAAGTCTCTGGGCTGCCGGTCCTACTGGCTTTTGGGCCCCGGCTACTGGGCCAGGGAGGTCATTGCCGTAGCCGCCGCCTGGGCCTTCGGGCGATAAAGTGATGGTGATTTGTATATTCTTGCCCGATTTATACAAATAGGAATCAAAAGCTTCATAGCACGTATATCCGCAGACTACAGGTTTTTTCTTGCAAAGCTCTTTGGATTCTGCGGCGATCTCAAAAAAACAGACGGCTGACATAGTCAGCCGTCTGTTTTTTCAGAAGGAAAATACCACGCCCACCACGGCGGAGGCCAGGATGAACAAAATAGGATGCAGGCCCTTGGTGGGCTTCACCCATCGGGTGAGGACCAGCAGCACAGCTGCAAGAAGGACGGCCTTCCAGTTCAGCGCAGCCAGGCCCGTCATGCCGCTGTTGAGCAGGGCCACTCCCGCCACACTGAGACCCGCCGCCGCCACCATGGCCGCCGAAGCCGGGCGCAGGCCGTAGAACACGCTCTGGACGATGCGGCTGTCCCGGAAGCTGCGCAGAAACGCGGCGATGATCAAAATGACGATGATAGACGGCGTTATCAGGCCAATGGTAGCAATGACCGCCCCCAGAACGCCCCCCACCTGGAAGCCCACATAGGTAGCCATATTCACACCGATGGGACCCGGAGTGGACTCGGACACTGCCAGCATATCGGCGATTTGGGAGGTGGTGAACCAATCCGGATGCCGGGCGGACATATCATAGAGGAAGGGCAGGGTGGCCATGCCGCCGCCGACGGCAAAAAGGCCGGTCTTAAAATACTCGTAAAACAGCAGCAGATAGATCATTTCTTCTCCCTCCCCTTCACGGCCTGAAGCACTACGCCCGCCAGGCCCGCCGCCAGCACATACAGAATAGGCGACACATCGAGAACGAAGGACAAAACCAGGATCACCCCAAAAATCCCCCAGCACCAGGCATCCTTCATAGCGCCCTTCACCAGCTTCAGCACGGCGTTAAAGATCAGCACGCACACGCACACCCGGATGCCCGCAAAGGCGTGCTGCACCCAGCTAAGGTGGGCGTAGGCGGTGATGACCTTGGCCAAAGCGGAGATGATGATAAGGGACGGGAACACCACCCCCAGGGTGGCTATGATGCCGCCGACGACACCGGCGTGTTTCTGCCCCACAAAGGTGGCAGTGTTCACGGCGATGACACCCGGGGTACACTGGCCGATGGCGAAATAGTCCGTCAGCTCCTCGTCGGTGGCCCAGCCCTTTTTCTCCACCACCTCACGCTGCAATATAGGCAGCATGGCGTAGCCCCCGCCAAAGGTCATGACGCCCACCTTGGCGAAGGTGTAAAACAGCTCCCAAAGATCTTTCAGCATTGTTATCACTCCGTATATCCATAAAGTCCGCGCACCGACACCTCGCCGCTGCGCACGGTCTCCTCTGTTCCGTCCTCATGGCGCACCACCAGGCCGTACCGCTCATCAATTCTCAGGGCCTGCACCGTCTCCCGGGTATCGCCCCGAAGAAGGCGCACGGTCCTGCCTACATTCAGGCAAGCCGCCCGATAGTCTGCCAGCCATCTTTCCGGGGCAAACAGCACCTCCCGGCGCAGGTAGTCCATCTCCTCCAGCAGGGCCACCGCCAATTGAGCCCGGCAGACCCTCCCGCCCAGGGACAGGTCCAGAGAGGTGGCAATGTCCGCCACCTCGCCGGCGAAATCCTCCGGCTGCTGGTGAACATTGATGCCGATGCCCACCACCACATGTGACACATGGCCGCTCTCGCCCTCCAGGGACATCTCCGTGAGGATGCCCGCCAGCTTACGCCCCCCCAGCACCAGGTCATTGGGCCATTTGATCTGCGGCCGGACACCGGTCACCCGCTGAGTGGCACGGCAGACAGCCACGGCGCTGAGAGCCGTCAGCGGCAAAAGCTCCTCCGGGGCGCAATCGGGCCGCCAGAGGATGGAGAAAAACAGGCCCTTGCCTGCCGGGGACTGGAAGCTGCGGCCCCGGCGCCCTCGGCCCGCCGTTTGGCAATCCGCCAGCACCGCCGTTCCGTCAGGAGCCCCCTCCAGAGCTAGGCGGCGGCAGAAAGAGTTGGTGGAGTCCACCGTTTCCAGCACATGGAGATTCTCCCGAGTCCGGTGTAAATACTGCTCCACCGTCTCCCGGGAGAGGAAATCCGGTGCGTCTATGAGCCGGTAGCCCCGGCCTGTCCGGGCCTCGATGTCGTACCCCTGACGGCGCAGAGCCTCCACCGCCTTCCATACGGCGGCCCGGCTGATGCCCAGGGTCCGGCTCAGCTCCTGACCGGAGAGATAGTCTCCGCTCTCCTGCAGAGCCCGGCACACACGCTGCTGACTCATGTTTCCTTCCTCCCCTCCACAAAAATATGTATTCTCACGCTCCAGGCGGACAGGGTCGCCCGCCCCTGCAACGATGCCGACCCCTCTCGTAAGGCGGGGTGCCCTCACCCCGCCGCGTGTATGACAAGGCGTGCGTGCAAGGGGACCACAGATTGCCACGACCGGTTTGCGAACCGGTCTCGCAATGACATCTTTTTTGACAAAGAGAGTGTACCACCGCAATTTGAAATTGTAAACCAAGTTTATATTAAAGGATTGACAAGTTTCTTTTTTTATTGTATTGTAAACCAAAACAGTTTGTAGAGAGGTTTACAAATATGCATCAAAAAACGAAAATGCTGGCTCGGGCAGCCCTTTTAGCGGCCCTGACCGCCGTGGGAGCGTTCATTAAAATCCCCTTGGGCTACTCCTCCATCACTCTGCAATTCTTCTTCACGGCCATGGCCGGGTGCCTGCTGGGGCCTTATTGGGGCGCGGCCAGCCAGGGCGTGTATGTGCTTCTGGGCCTGGTGGGCCTGCCCATTTTCACCCTGGGCGGGGGCTTTGGTTATGTGCTTCAGCCTACCTTTGGCTTTCTGCTGGGGCTTATCCCCTCGGCCCTGGTCATTGGGCTTATTACAAGGAAAAGCCGCCGGCCCCTGCGCATTATCCTGGCCTGCGCGGCGGGCCTGGCCACCCTCTACGCCGTGGGCCTGCCGTACATGGGATTGATTCTCAATGTGTACCTGGGCAAGGGCTGGAGCCTGGGGCGGCTACTGCGGGATGGGATGCTTCTGTTCCTCCCCGGAGACGCCCTGAAAATCGCCGTGGCGGCGATTCTGTTCCCCAAGCTATCAGTTTTTTTCGACAAAAAACAGTGATTTTTTCGGTTTAAAATTGGTCTTACTCCTAATTGCCTTTTGCCTTTTGCCGCCGTATAATGGGCAGGATGAAATTTGGAGGGAGGCGACGACATGACCTTTTCTAACGCAAAAAAGAAATGCCCGACTGTTGCCGCCGCTGTTTTCATTTCTATATTTCCTTTTTGACCGGTATTTTTACCGGTCAATTTTTTTGCCGGTTTACAATTAAAAATGTAAATAAAATGAAGGAGGAGTTTCCCATGAAGAAGAAACACAACTTAGGCAATGAGGCCGTCTACGACGCCCGCACTCTGGGCCTGCCCCGGATGCTGGTGCTGGGCCTGCAGCATCTGTTCGCCATGTTCGGCGCCACGGTGCTGGTGCCCATCCTGGTGCAGAGCTACGGTCTGCCGCTCTCCATCCAAACCACCCTGCTGTTTGCGGGTCTGGGTACGCTGCTGTTCCATGTTTGCACCAAGCTGAAGGTCCCGGCCTTCCTGGGCTCCTCCTTCGCCTTCCTGGGCGGCTTCGAGGCGGTAGCTAAGCTGGATGTGGGCAAGTTCGCCACCATGACCGGTGAGGAAAAGCTCCCCTACGCCCTGGGCGGCATTGTCATCGCCGGCGGGCTATACCTGGTGCTGGCCCTGCTGTTCAAGCTGGTGGGCCCCCAGAAGGTCATGCGCTTCTTCCCCCCCATCGTCACCGGCCCCATCATCATCCTCATCGGTCTGAACCTCTCCGGCACCGCCATCTCCAATGCCTCCACCTGCTGGTGGCTGGCTCTGGTGGCCATCGCCATCATCATCGTGGCCAACATCTGGGGCAAGGGCATGGTAAAGATCATCCCCATCCTGCTGGGTGTGGTGGGCAGCTACATTGTTGCTCTCATCGCCGGCCAGGTGGATTTCACCGAGATAGGCAAGGCCGACTTTGTGGGTCTGCAGCAGTTTGTCATCGCCAAGTTTGACCTGACCTCTATCCTGGTCATGGCCCCCATCGCCATCGCCGCCATGATGGAGCACATCGGCGACATGTCCGCCATCTCCTCCACCACCGGCACGAACTTCATCGCAGACCCCGGCCTGCACCGCACCCTCCTGGGCGACGGCCTGGCCACGGCGGTGGCCGGTATGTTCGGCGGCCCTGCCAACACCACCTACGGCGAGAACACCGGCGTCCTGGCTCTGAGCAAGGTCTACGATCCCCGGGTCATCCGCCTGGCAGCCCTGTACGCCATCATTCTCTCCTTCTCCCCCAAGTTTGACGCCCTGGTCAACTCCATCCCCACGGCCATCGTGGGCGGTGTCAGCTTCGTGCTGTACGGCATGATCTCCGCTGTGGGTGTGCGCAATGTGGTGGAGAACAAGGTAGACCTGACCAAGTCCCGGAACCTGATCATCGCTGCGGTGATCTTCGTCAGCGGCCTGGGCTTCAGCTCCACCGGCGGCATCACCTTCACCGTGGGCAGCGCGGACATCACTCTCACGGGTCTGGCCATCGCGGCCCTGTGCGGCGTGATCCTCAACGCCATCCTCCCCGGCAACGACTACGAGTTCGGCGCAGATCCCCAGGGCGACAAGTCCGCCGACCTGGGCAGCTACTAAGGCAAGGCAAAAAAATACCCAAACAGGAGGCGGCCTATGCCGCCTCCTGTTTTTTGCGGGAAGGGACCTACGGCCGGGCACACGGGCCCCGCCCCTACGCACCCCATGATGGACTTCCGTAGGGCGGCGTGCCCTCACGCCGCCGCAAGGGACGGACAGTGTCGTCCCCCTACGGATGGATTTGGGGACGGTGCAACCGGGCCGATGTGGGCATCGGCCCCTACGGTCTTCCCCTTTTTTCTCACAAAAAGTCCGAGCGCCCCAAAAATGGGGCGCTCGGTGCTTTTGGATTTTGATTTTTACTTCTTGGCCTTGCTGTCCACCACCTGGCGGAGCAGGGCGGCAAACGCATCCAGGGACATGGCGCCCAGGTCACCGTCGGCCCGGTGCCGGGGAGAGACGGTTCCGTTTTCCATGTCGCGGTCGCCTACCACTACCATGTAGGGCACCTTCTCCATCTGCGCATCGCGGATCTTCTTGCCGATCTTCTCGTTGCGGTAGTCCACCTCCACCCGGAAGCCCTGACTCTCCAAGGCCTTGGCTGCATCGGCGCAGTAGTCGGCAGCCCGGTCAGTGACGGGCAGGAAGCGCACCTGCTCGGGTGCCATCCAGGTGGGCAGGGCGCCGGCATACTCCTCAATGAGGTAGGCCAGGGTGCGCTCATAGCAGCCCAAGGAGGTACGGTGGATGATGTACGGCAGGGCCTTCTCGCCGTTTTCGTCAATATAGTACATACCGAAGCGCTGGGCCAGGAGCATATCGATCTGGATGGTGACCAGGGTATCCTCCTTGCCGAACACATTCTTATACTGAATATCCAGCTTGGGGCCGTAGAAGGCGGCTTCATCGATGCCGACCTCGTACTTCACATCCAGGTCATCCAGAATCTGGCCCATGACACGCTGGGCCTCGTCCCACTGCTCCTTGGTCCCCTCGTACTTATTATTGGGGTTGGCAGGATCCCACTGGGAGAAGCGGAAGGTACACTTATCCAGCATACCCACGGTGCTCAGGAAATACTTGGCCAGCTCCAGGCAGCCCTTGAACTCCTCCTCCAGCTGGTCAGGCCGCAGCACCAGGTGGCCCTCGGAAATGGTGAACTGGCGCACACGGATGAGGCCGTGCATCTCGCCGGAATCCTCGTTGCGGAACAGGGTGGAGGTTTCACCCAGGCGCATGGGCAGATCACGGTAGGAGCGCTGGCGGTTCAGATACACCTGATACTGGAAGGGACAGGTCATAGGCCGCAGGGCAAAGCACTCCTTGGTCTCATCGTGGGGATCACCCATAACGAACATACCGTCCAGATAGTGGTCCCAGTGGCCGGAGATCTTATAAAGCTCCCGCTTGGCCATGAGGGGGGTCTTGGTCAGCAGGTAGCCCCGCTTCTGCTCAACATCCTCCACCCAGCGCTGTAAAAGCTGAATGACCCGGGCGCCCTTGGGCAGCAGAATGGGCAGGCCCTGTCCGATATAGTCCACGGTGGTGAAGTACTCCAGATCCCGGCCCAGCTTATTGTGGTCGCGCTTGAGGGCCTCCTCCCGCTGCTTCAGATACTCGTCCAGCTCCTCCTTTTTGGGAAAAGCCACGGCGTAGATACGCTGGAGCATCTTGCGGTTGGAGTCGCCGCGCCAGTAGGCGCCGCAGCACTGGGTCAGCTTGATGGCGTTGCCCTTGATGCGGCCGGTGGAGTCTAGATGAGGGCCTGCGCACAGGTCTACGAACTCGCCCTGCTTATAAAATGAGATATGTGCGTCGGTGGGCAGATCGTTAATAAGCTCCACCTTGTAGGGCTCGTCCTTCTCCTGCATGAAGGCAATGGCCTCGGCCCGGGGCAGCTCGAAGCGCTCCAGCTTCAGCTTTTCCTTGCAGATCTTGCGCATCTCCGCCTCCAGGGCGTCCAGATGCTCCTGGGTAAAGTTGAAGGGGGCGTCGAAGTCGTAGTAAAAGCCGCCCTCGATGCTGGGACCAATGGCCAGCTTTACCTCCGGATACAGGCGCTTAACGGCCTGGGCCAGCACATGGGAGCAGGTGTGCCAATAGGTTTTGCGATACTCCGGGTTTTCAAAGGTATAGATGTTTTCTTCGCTCATGGGTCATATTCTCCTTTCTTGGGGTGACAAAAAGCCTCACCCCTGACAAAATTCAGGGGTGAGGTAAAAAGCTTTACTCCACGGTTCCACCCTGCTTACGGAAATACTCCGTCGCTCGTGTCCTCTGTAACGGGAGGCCCCGTTCCGCTCCTCACGGACAGCTCGGGAGTGGTACCGATCCTTCCTCACCGCAGCGCGCTTTCAGCCGGGGCGCTCCTCTCTTTGGCGGTGGGGGTCAGATCTCTTCTCCGTCAATGCATTTTCTTGATTACAGCATATTATAAGCACCTTTTCCCGGCTTGTCAATGGACAAGTTGCAAATTTTTTCCCTGCAAAATTTCCTCTGCCCTGTCCACCACGGTGGCCCGGGGTGCTACGGCCAGCAGCTTCTCCCGGCCCCGGAAGCCCCAGCTCACGCCGATATACTTCATGGTGCAGTTTTGCGCCGTCTGAATATCCACCTCGCTGTCGCCCACATAGATGGCCCTATCCCGGGGGCAGCCCAGCTTCTTCAAGGCGCAAAGCACCAGATCCGGCGCGGGCTTGGGCGGCAGATCGTCCCGCTGGCCGAAGGCCGGCACGCCGGGGAAGAACTTCTGGGCCAAGGTTTTGGTGGTGGGGTCGGGCTTATTGGAGACGATGGCCACCTGCACTCCGGATTTCCGGAGCCTGTCCAGCAGCTCCGGAATCCCCGGATAGGGGCGGGTCTTGATGCAGTTGTGGGCCTGGTACCAGGCCTTATACTCTGTCAGCAGGGCCGCAAATTCCTCCTCCCCCACCGTATCCGGCAGGGCCCGGCGCATGAGCTTTCCCGCGCCGTTTCCTACAAAGGCGCGCACCTCCTCCAGCGTCCTGGCCGGGTAGCCGTGGGCCATGAGCACATGGTTCACGGAGTCCTGCATGTCCTCCAGGGTGTCCAGCAGCGTGCCGTCCATGTCAAACAGCACGGCCCGGGCCCGGGACTTTCTGTGCAGCCTCGGCAGGTACAGAAGCAGGCTGCTGCCCAGTATCAGCAACATGGCCACATAGTCCAGAGGCGCCGTCCGTTCCCGGAGGACTATCGCCCCGAGGATCGTGGTGAAAACAGGGCTTAGCGCGCAAAACAGGCTGGCCCGGTCCGCACCGATATGACTCCGGGCTATGGGCTGCAGGGTGTAGCCAAAGCCGGTACACACCACCGCCAGGGCGGCGATGATACCCCACTCCCCGCCGGTCTGAGGCAGCCGGGGCGACTCAAACAGGAAGGAAGCCAGCAGTGCATACAGGCCCAGAAAGCCCATCCCCAGTACGCCCAGGACGGAGCCATCCGTCTTGTGGCTGATGTGCTCAGTGGTAATGATGGCCACAGCGCACAAAAAAGCCGCCAGCAATGCGATGCATTCTCCCGCCCCCAGGCGGAAGCCCCCGCCCTTTAGGGCCAGCATAGCCACACCCCCCACGGCAATAGCGGCGCACAGCAGGCCCATAGCCTTGGGCCGGATACGATGCAGAGCCGACTCCAGCAGCGGCACAAAGATGATAGCCAGATTCTCCAGCAGAGAAACCGTACCGGCACGCGCCGTTTTGAGGGCCAGCATCTCGCAGCTCATCACCAGGAAAAAGAGGAAGCCCACCAGGGCTCCGCCCAAAATCGTGCAGCGGTCCAGCCTTCCCATCATCTTTTTGCCGAACAGGGCAAACAGCAGTATAAATGCCAGCAAAAACCGCGCCGCCAGGATATTGAAGGCGCCCATGGTGCTCAACCCCATTTTGCTGAACACAAAAGAGGTACTGCAGGCTATGATAGCCGCCGTCATCAGCACCTCTGCTTTTCTCTCAGACATTTTTATACCTCCTCGGTATCGGGTCATTTTGCCCCCGTATTATATACCGCGCCGCGGCGCAAAGTAAACCCCCATATTCCTCTTTTTTATCTTTTTTTTACTCCCTTTTGTGCCAAAGTTCGCATTGCAAAGGTTCGCCGCCTGTGCTATACTGATGAAAAATCGCCGGGAGGTGCGGCATGGAACGGATCTTGGCCTATTTCGGCTCCTACAAGTTCATTTTCAGTGTCTGCATCGTGGCCGCAGCCCTGGTGTGCTGGCTGTTGCTGCGGCATCTAATTCACCGCTTCACGGAGAAAATCACTGCTGCCAGCGCCCTATCCGGCCGCCGCCAGACCTACCTGGCCCTGGCGCTGAACTCCGTGCGGGGGCTGCTGGCGTTGCTGGCGCTGATCCTGGTCCTGCAGGTCCACGGGGTGAATGTCTCCTCCCTGATAGCAGGCCTGGGTATCATCGGCGCCATTGTGGGCCTGGCGCTGCAGGACATGCTGAAGGACGTTATCATGGGCACCAATATCCTCACCGGGGAGTATTTTGCCGTGGGGGATGTGATTAAGTACGGTGACCTCACCGGCGAGGTGGTGCAGTTTTCCCTGCGCTCCACCAAGATCCGGGAGCTGGCTACCAATAACATCGTCACCGTTTCCAACCGGAACATCTTTGAGGCCACGAGGGTCAGCAATGAGCTGTTTATCACTGTTCCCACCTCCTATGCCGACGATCCCAACACCATTGAGCCCTTTTTACAGCAGCTTGCACGGGAGATTTCCGCCCTGCCGGATGTAGAGAGCTGTGATTTTCTGGGGCTGAGTAATTTATGGGAATATTCAGTGGATTACCTATGGGGCCTGCGGGCCAAGCCCGCCGTGCAAAGCGCTGTGCGCCGCCGGGCCCTGGGCCACATCCGCCACCGGTTTGCGGAAAATGGCTTTACCATCCCTTACCCGCAGATGGACGTACACACAGATTGAACACACAGCAAAAAGCAGGCCCGGGGCCTGCTTTTTTTGCCGATGAGATAATGCTGGGCTGCAGGATTTTCTTCATTCCGCCGCCCGGCATATATTTTATTATTTATTCCGCGGCAGCTTCCAGCATTGCCGCAGCGGCGGCCTGTCCCACCCGGCGGAAGGACTCCTCCGGCAGGAAAATCTCCATCCCCTCTCCGGTTTTCGCAAGCTCCGCCCGGCAGGCATTTACCAGGCATTCGCCGCCGGCGCCGTCCACGACCCGGCCCAAAAGCAGCACATTTTCGCACCCGAGCAATCTCCGATACCAGGGCAGGGTCTGCCCCAGCATGCGTCCCAAGGCGAAAAATGCCTCCAATGCCCGGTCATCGCCGGCTTCCGCTCGATCCTGGATCCAGCGCAATCTCTGCGCCGGGGTGTCTCCCTCCAGAGCAAGGCCGCATTGGGCTGCCAAGCGGATCACGCCCTCCTGGGAGAAATATCGCTCCCCCACGCCCCGGTCCCCGGACCAAGGATCCACAGGGGCGGCAGGATGCAGGTCCACCGGTAAAAATGCCAGCTCATTGAGCCAGCCGGTAATGCGTCCGCCGCCGTCCACATAGCCCCCCGCCTGGCTGGTGCCCATGGCGATGCCCAGGAGCTTCCGCCGTCCCAGGCTCACGGCCCCGGCCAGAGCCGCCACATCGCCGTCGTTGCACACGACGCAGGGAACATCCCCGCAGACCTCCCGCACCGCCCGGCGCAGAAGCTCCCGGCCACAATGGTCAAGCTCCGCAGCCGGCACGCTCATAAACAGGCTGGACCGGCGAATTTCGCCCTCCAACACCACCCCGGCTGTGGAGACGCCCACGGCGTCCACCCCGGGCAGATGGGCCTTGGCTGCCCGCAGGGCTGCGGTGATGCCCTCATAGTGATAGCGCAGATCCCCGGCCGATTTGGGCTGCCAGACCACTTCCTCGGCATAAACGGTCTCCCCGTCCATCACCGCCGCAGCCTTGCGGTCGCTGCCGCCCAGGTCGATGCCGATGCGGCAGCCCACCGTACTGGCGGATATGGGATGCGCAGCCTCCTGCACCGCCGGCAGCGTCGGATGCAGCTCCACTCGAAAAGGCGCCCCATAGATGCCGGACATAAAATCCCGGTCAAAGGCCCTGACGCCGCCCGGGCCATAGGCCCCCTGCAGCCAGCGGAAAACCGTTTCATCCGCTGTCACCAGTGTGCAGCCACCCTGGAGCCACAGGGCTGTTTTCACCAATAGTAAGGTGTATTTTTCGTCCGCTGCCTGCTGCTCCTGCGCCCGGTGCAGCCTTAGCGAAAGATGTGTGCATCCCCCTGGACGCAGCACTGCCACCGTGGCGGTGCGGTCTGCCGTGGTCTCATGGGCCCGCGCAAAGGCACCTATGGGCCGGAAATCAATCTCCATCGGTGACGACGCCGGCCAGGTCTACGCTCTTGCCGTCCCGCCACAGGCGCTCCAGGCCGTAAAACTCCCGGGCCTCGCCGCTGAACACATGCACGGCGATGCAGCCGTAGTCCAGCAGCACCCAGGTGCCGCCCCGATAGCCCTCCCGGTGCAGGGGCTCCTCGCCGGCCTGCTCCGTGAGTACCTTTTCCACGTTGTCGACCAAGGCGTTGATCTGCGTGTTGGACGAGCCGGTACACAGCACAAAATAATCCGCCAGGGTGGTCAGGTCCGCGATCTCCAGCACCTGGATCTCCCGGCCCTTCTTCTCCGACAGTGCCCGGGCCGCCAGCAGCGCCAGTTCTCTGGGTGTTTTATTCATTCTATCGTTCCTCCGATCTCTCGTTGTATATAGCTTAGAGCCTCCTGCGTATTGGGATGCACCGGGCTGCCGTAGCCCTGCAGCTCCACGATGGAATCCGCCAGGGCCCGGCACAGGCCCCGGTCCAGGTCCTCATGCACCGCCGTGCGCAGCTCCTCCACCCCGGGAAAGCTGCGGCTGGGCTCAATATAGTCCGCCAGATAGATAATCTTCTCCAGCAGGGTCATGTCCGCCTTGCCGGTGGTGTGGTAGAAAATGGCGTTATAAATTTCGTCCGAAACGCCGAAGCGGTCCCGGGCCACCGCCGCGCCGGTCTTGGAATGGAGCAGCTTGAGATAGTTCCGCTCCATCTCGTCCAGCGGGATGGCGTAGTGTCGGCACAGGGACAGCTGCTGGGGAAGATCCAGCTTCTTGGTACAGTCGTGGAGCAGGGCCGCGATCCTGGCCGCCGTCACATCCGCGCCGTATTTTTCCGCCAGGAAGGCCGCCTCCTGCTCCGTGCCCAGCACATGGGGCATACGCTTGGGCTTTAAATAGCTCAGGGCAATGGGCCGCAGCTCCTCCGGCGTCAGATGCTTCAGATCCGTCGCCGTGCCATACAGCCCCTTGCGCAGAATATACCCGTACACCGGCTCGGTGAGATACGCCCGGCCCCGTCCCCGGGCCAGCTCCTCCCGCAGCTGCGTGGAGGACACCTCGATGACCTCCGGGTTCATCACCACGGTCACCCGTGCTGAAAATGCCTTCTCCAGCTTTTTCTTCTGCCGGGCAAAGGCCGCCGCCTCGTCCGCCGTCCTGCGGCTGAACACCGCCAGGGTAGCTAGGCGGCAGATCTCCTCCGGCCGGCGCCAGGTCTCGAAGGAGAGAAACATGTCCGATCCCATGAGGAAAAACAGCTCATCCGCCGGATACTGCTCCCGCAGCGCCGCCAGGGTGTCGCAGCTGTAGCTGGCCCCCTGCCGTCGCAGCTCCAGATCCGTCACCTCTGCCGGAACCGGCAGCTCCCCGGTACACAGCTGTACCATTTCCAGCCGATCCGCTGCATCGGCACTGCCCGCAGGCAGGGGCTTGTGGGGCGGGATGGCATCCGGCACCAGCAGGAGCTTGTCCAGGCAAAGCTGCTTGGCCGCCGCTGCGGCCGCCGTCAGATGCCCCCGATGGATGGGATTGAAGGTGCCGCCGTAAATTCCGATCCGCATGGTCACACGCTCCGGCGGGGCGCCTTCACCAGCTCGATCTTGCGCTTGGTTTTATCGTGCTGCATGCGGTACAGGACGAATTTGTTCCCGATGACCTGCACCACCTCACTGCGGGTGGCCACCTTCAGCTCCTCGGCAGCCTCCCGCGCGGTGAGCATGGAATTCTCCAGCACCTTGCCCTTAACCAGCTCCCGGGCCTCCAGGGCATCGTCCGCCTGCTTCACCAGGTTGTCGCTGATGCCGTCCTTACCTATATGAATGATGGTGTCCAGGGTAGAGGCCAGGCCCCGCAGCTGGGCACGCTGCTTGCTTGTCAGTTCCATAATCAGTTCTTCTCCAAATACTCTTTTAATTCCAACGCAAAGGCCCGCAGGGCATTGCCCCGGTGGCTGATGGCGTTCTTCTCCTCAGCTGTCAGCTGGGCAAAGGTCTTGCGCAGGCCCGGCACAAAGAATACCGGGTCATAGCCGAAGCCGCCGTCTCCCATAGGGGCGTAGGCAATGGTGCCCGGGCATTCGCCCTCCGCCGTCAGCTCTGTGCCGTCGGGGAATAGGCACACCACAGAGGTGTGGAAGTGGGCCGCCCGGGTCATGGAGCCCCGCATGTTCTGCAGCAGCAGGCGGCAGCGGGCCGCGTCGTCATCCAGCCCGCCGTACCGGGCGGAGTATACCCCCGGGGCGCCGTTTAGGGCGTCTACGCACAGGCCGCTGTCGTCGGCGATGGCCGGCAGACCGCTGGCCTCCATGACGGCCCGGGCCTTGATGCGGGCGTTTTCCGTGAAGGTTGCACCGTCCTCCTCCGGCTCAAGGTCCAGACCCAGATCCGATTGGAGCACCACCTCCACGCCCAGCTCACCTAAGATTTTCTGCATTTCTGCCAGCTTTCCCTTGTTGTGGGATGCCAATATGAATTTCATAATGCCGTCTCCTTTACCGCCGCAAAATCTCCCGCTGCTTTTCCATCAGCTCCCGGATGCCCTTCGCGCACAGGCGCACCAGCTCCTGCTGCTCCGAGAGGGTAAAGCTCCGGCCCTCGCCGGTGCCCTGGAGCTCAATGAGTTCTCCTTTTTCGTTCATGACGCAGTTCAGGTCCACCTGGGCCCGGCTGTCCTCGCTGTAGGGCAGATCCAGCACAGGCACCTCGTCGATGATGCCCGCACTCACTGCCGCCACCTGGTGGATAATGGGGTCCCGCATTACCTTCCCCTCCGCCAGCAGCTTGCGGCAGGCCAGGGCCAGGGCCACAAAGCCGCCGGTAACGGAGGCGGTACGGGTGCCGCCGTCCCCCTGCAAAACATCGCAATCCACGGTGATAGTCCGCTCCCCCAGAGCCTCCCTGTCCACCGCCGAGCGGAGGCTGCGGCCGATGAGCCGCTGAATTTCCGCACTGCGGCCGGAGAGCTTCAGCTTGTCAATGTCCCGGCGGGAGCGCTCCCGGTTAGCCCGGGGCAGCATGGAGTATTCCGCCGTCACCCAGCCGTGTCCCTCCGGCACATGGGGCGGTGTTTTCTCCTCCACCGAGGCGTTGCACAGCACCACCGTGTCGCCGCAGCGAATCAGTACGCTGCCCTCGGCGAATTTTATATAGTCCTTTGTCAGCTCCACGGGGCGAAGCTGGTCAAAGGCCCGTCCATCTGCTCTGGTCATAGTCTCCCCCCCTGTTAAAACAGATCGTTTACAAATTCCTCCGGGTCAAAGGGCTTCAGATCGTCGATGCCCTCACCCACGCCTACAAATTTAACCGGCACGCCCAGCTCCCTTGCGATGGCGATAACGATACCGCCCTTGGCCGTGCCGTCCAGCTTGGTGAGCACGATGCCCGTTAGGCCCGCCGTCTCCTTAAAGCTCCGGGCCTGGATAAGCCCGTTTTGCCCGGTGGTGGCGTCCAGCACCAGCAGCGTCTCCCGGCCCGCCTCCGGCAGCTCCCGGTCAATGATCTTGCGGAGCTTGGCCAGCTCGTTCATCAGGTTCTGCTTATTGTGCAGCCGCCCGGCGGTGTCGCACAGGACCACATCTATATTCCGGGCCTTGGCCGCCTGCAATGCATCAAACAGCACCGCTCCGGGGTCGGCCCCCTCATGCTGGCGCACAATAGGCACGTCCGCCCGCTTGGCCCATATCTCCAGCTGGTCGGCGGCAGCGGCCCGGAAGGTATCCGCCGCGCAGAGCAGGACCTTCTTGCCCTCCGCCTTCAGGCGGTTGGCCAGCTTGCCGATGGAGGTGGTCTTTCCCACGCCGTTGACGCCGATGACCAGGATCACCGTGGGGCTCTTGGCGGTGTCCAGAGCAGTCTCACCCACGGACAGCTTCTGCAGCAATATCTTCCGCAGCTCCGCCTTCACCTGCTCCGGATCCTTCATGTCGTAGCTGAACACGGCGTTGCGCAGGGAGTTTACCGACTCAGCGGCGATGTTCACCCCCACATCCGCCAGGATCAGGGATTCCTCCAGGTTATCAAAAAATTCATCGTCCAGCTTTTCCCAGTTCACATCCCCGAACCAGGCCTGCTTGAGCTTGCTGAAAATACCCATATGCTGCCTCCTGTTGCAATAATCAAAATGTATCGTTCCACTTTCGGCGAGCCAATACCCGCCGGGCCGCTCCATGCCCTTTCATAGGGGCGCCCCTCACGGTCGCCCGCCACTCAAGCAGTGGGGCGTCGAGGACGCCGCCCCCTACGAAATTCTATTGAAAAACGGCATGCAGGGGTCGGCCTCCCGGATGACCCGAGACACACTTGCACTGCATTTTCTGCAATATGTCCAATGTGTCATTGTGCGGCCAGTGCGCACACCGGCTGCGGCCATCCGTTTTCCCTCACTTGATTTTCATTTCCTTGCTCAGCTCATTGAGGTTAGCCGTGAGCACCGTGGAGACGCCCCGCTCCTGCATAGTGATGCCGTAGAGCACGTCCGCCTCCTCCATGGTGCCGCGCCGGTGGGTGATGACGATGAACTGGGTCTTGCCGGCAATGCGCCGCATATACCTGGCGTAGCGCACCACATTGGATTCATCCAGTGCCGCCTCGATCTCATCCATCACGCAGAACGGCGTGGGATGCACCTTCAGTATGGCGAAATACAGGGCGATGGCCACAAATGCCTTCTCCCCGCCTGAGAGCAGCGACAGGGTCTTCAGCTGCTTGCCCGGGGGCTGGGCCTTGATCTCAATGCCGCAGCGGAGGATGTCGTTTTCATCCTCTAATTCCAGGGTGGCCCGGCCGCCGCCGAACAGCTCCAGGAAGGTCTCCTGGAAGCTCTGCTTGAGTATCTCAAACTGGGTAGCGAAGATCTCCGTCATCTGCTTGGTGATCTCCTCGATGATGCCCAGCAGCTCCTCCTTGGCCTTCTCCACGTCGTTTCGCTGGTCGGAGAGATAGGTATAGCGGGTGTTCACCCGGTCAAACTCCTCAATGGCGCCGATGTTGATGGCTCCCAGGCCCTTGATCTCCCGATTCAGCTCGCCGATGCGCCGGGTGGCCTTGGGCACGCTCTCCAGCTCGACACGCAGGGCCTGGGCATCGCTGTGGCTTAGCTCGTACCGTTCCCACAGCTTATCCAAAATTTGCTTTTCCTCCAAAGCGCTGCCGTTTAATTTGCCCTCCAGGCGAGTCACCTCTCGCTCGCAGTTGAGGAGTGTGTCATTGCAGGTGCGGCTGAGGCGGTCCGTCTGGCTGCGCCGGGTCTCCAAAGCCATCTTCTCCTCCGAAAGCTTCTGCAGTGCCTGCCGAAGCTCCTCGATGCCGCCGCGCAGCTCCCGGGCCTCCTGCTGCTGCCGCTCCTCCTCGGCCCGAGCCTGGGCCATAGCCTGCTCCATTTGGGCGCGCAGACTCTCCCGGTCGGTGTGCTCGCCCTCCAGGCTTTCCCGCAATCGGGACAGATCCTCCATGCTGCGCCGGGCGCTTTCGCCCTCGGCGGAAAGCGCCGCCTGTCGGGCCTTTTTCTCCGTCAATCGGTCCGTCATTTCACCCAGGCCCTGCCGGGCAGTCTCCTGCCGGCGCTGCAGCATTTCTATTTCCTCCCGGGTCTCTTCCGCCCGGGCAGTAAAGTCCGCAATAGTCCGGCGGATAGTATCCATCCGTCCGGCGTCGTCGGTGCTGCGCTTTTGCAGGTTTTCCTTTTGGATGCGCAGGCTCTCTTGCTGCTGCTCCAGGCTCTCTATGAGCATGTCATAGTGATTTTTACGCCCCTCCAGAGTCAGCACCCGGTCATTGGCCTGGCGCTGCTGGTCCCGGGCCACCTCCAGCTCATACTGGGCCTTCTGCAGCTCCCGGTTGGCACTCTCGGCCAGAAGGGTGGCGTCCCGGAGCTGGGATTGGATCTTTTTCAGCTTTTTGTGCAGCTGCTCCAGCTCCCCGGACCGGGACAGGATACCCGCATTGCGGCTGACGCTGCCGCCGGTCATGGAGCCGCCGGCGTTGATGACCTGGCCGTCCAGAGTGACGATGCGGAAGCGGTTGTCGTGGCGCTTGGCCATTTGTATGCCGCAATCCAGATCCTCCACCACCACGGTGGCACCCAGCAGATTCTCAATGACGCTGCCATAGCGCCCGTCACAGCGCACCAGCTCCGAGGCGATGCCCACGAAGCCGTATTCGTTTTCCAGCCCGTTTTCCCGGAGGCTCCTGCCCCGGATGGTGTCCAGTGGCAGGAAGGTAGCCCGGCCGCCGTCCCGCTGTTTTAATAGACCGATGGCGTTTTTTCCGTCGTTTTTTGTGTCCACCACAATGTGCTGCAGAGCGCCGCCCAAGGCGATCTCAATGGCCACGCTGCAATCCTTATCGGTGTGGATGAGGTTGCCCACCGGGCCGTGGATACCCGAGAGTGTCCGGGCCTCGGCGGCCCGCATGACGATCTTCACCGCCTTGGAAAAGCCTTCATACTCCTTCTCCATCTCGCTGAGCAGGCGGATCCGGTCGGAGATAGTCTTTTCCTGTAGGGAGAGCTGATTTTTCTGCTCTATGCTCTCCTTGGCTCGGCGCTGGCGGCCCTCCATTTTCAGGCTGTGTCCGCCGATGATGTTGGCGGCAGCCTGCTCCTCCTCCCGGGCGGACAGCAGCTCCTTTTCGTTCTGTGCGGCCTCCCGGCGGATCTGCGTCAGCTTTTCCTCACTCTGTGTCAGTTCCTCCGTCAGCTCCGCCGTGCGCTGGGCGATCTCGTCCGACCCGGCAGTAATAGCAGACAGCTCTGCCTGGGCCTGGGCCGCCCCGGCCACCTCCTGGGCCTCCCGGCGGCGCAGCTGCTCCAGTTGGGCCGCCGCCGCCGCTGCCGCGTCGCTACTGCCGCGCATTTCCTCGCAGAGGGCTGCTATCTCGTTTTCCAGGGTCCGGGCGGAGGCGTCTATTTCCTCCATGCGCCGGGCCATGACCTGCATCTGCTCGTGCAGGGACTCCGTGCGGCTGCGGCTCTCGCTCATCTCCCGATCCATGCGCTCGATGGTCTCGGCGTGGTGCTGAGCCGTGGTCCGAGCCACGGCGGCGGCGGATTCATGCTCGCCGATGGCGCTCTCCAGAGCCGAGATCCTTCCTCGCTTTTCCTCGGCAGCGCAGTCGTTTTCATGGAGCAGGCGGGAGCATTCCTCCGCCTGGGCATATACCCGGTCCAGCTCGTCCTGGGCCTTTTTCTGGTCGGCCTGGGCCGTCTCAAAATCCGCTTGCAGCTTCAGCCGGTCCGCCTTCAGCTTCTGCAGGTTCTCCAGCCAGACGCTGATCTCCAGGGTCCGCAGCTCATCCCGAAGCACCAGGTATTTCTTGGCCGTCTCCGCCTGCTTGCGCAGGGGCTCCACCTGCAGCTCCAGCTCTGTGATCTTATCGTTGATGCGCACCAGGTTCTCCTCTGTGCGCTGGAGCTTCCGCTCGGACTCCTCCTTGCGGTGGCGGTACTTGCTGATGCCCGCCGCCTCCTCGAATACCTCCCGCCTGTCGTCGCTGCGGACGGAGAGGATCTCATCGATCTTACCCTGGCCAATGATGGAATAGCCCTCCCGGCCCATGCCGGTGTCCATGAACAGCTCATTCACGTCCTTGAGCCGCACGGATTGGCGGTTGATATAATACTCAGACTCCCCGCTGCGGTAATAGCGGCGGGTCACCGCCACCTCCGCCTCATCGCGGTTAAATATATGCTCGGTATTGTCAATGACCAGCGTCACCTGGGCAAAACCCATGGCCCGGCGCTTTTCGGTGCCGCCGAAGATTACATCCTCCATCTTGGCGCCGCGAAGCTGGCGGCTGTTTTGCTCGCCCATGACCCAGCGGATGGCATCGGATATATTGGACTTTCCGGACCCATTGGGGCCCACGATGGCGGTGATGTCCTCGCCAAAGTTTAGCACCGTTTTGTCCGGAAAGGACTTGAAGCCTTGAATTTCCAAAGCCTTTAAGTACACGCAGTTCACCTCGATTCAAAATACTGCCCTTTTCACTCGATGGCATACTTTAACTAAGTAATTGTAGCAGAAAGCGCCGCCGTTTTCAAGGCTAAAATAAATGTCCCAAGCCCAGCGTTTGTAGGACTACAACACATGCCCTCCCAAGTTCGTGAAAAAAATATCTTGCATTTCACTGTCGTATGGGGTACAATGCCTTCGGCGTATACCAAACACACGCCAAAAATATGCGCTGCATCCGGATTCGCCGGAGCGGCAGCAGGAGGTTTGAAAAGTGAATCAGAAAACAAAGAACTTGGTGGGCGCAGGTGTGTTCACCGCCATTGTGTTGGTGCTGCAATTTTTAGGCGGTACCTTCCAAATCGGAGGGCTAAACATCAATGTATCCCTGGTACCCATTGTGGTGGGCGCTGCGGTATACGGATGGAAGGTAGGCGCCTGGCTGGGCCTCATGTCCGGCGGAGTGATCCTCGTTGCCGGGCAGGCAGCGGCTTTCCTGCCTATCAATCCCTTGGGCACGATCGTAACGGTTTTGGTGAAAGGTACGCTGTGCGGCCTTATCGCCGGTCTTGTGTACACAGCCCTAAGCAAGAAGAATCAGTGGCTGGCCATTATCATGGCGGCCATTGTCTGCCCCGTAGTGAACACGGGCGTGTTTCTGCTGGGCTGCCTGGTGTTCTTCATGGACACTCTCAACGGCTGGGCTGCCGCTCTGGGCTATGAAAGTGCCGGAGCGTACATGGTTTTGGGTCTGGCGGGCGGCAACTTCTTACTGGAGATCGGCGTGAATGTGGTGCTGGCTCCGGTGATCTCCCGGCTTATCGCCATCGGCAAGAAGAAGTAAGGCGGTGGACGGAATGCTGCTGACCGTTGATATAGGCAACTCCAATATCGTTTTCGGCCTGCCGGAGGGCGATGGCCGGTCGCGCAAGCTCTATCGCCTGGGCACCGTAGCAGATCGCCCGGCGGAGGAATACTCCGCCCTGGCAGATAGCCTCTTTGCCCGGGAGCGTGTGGATTTTTCTCAGGTGGACGGGGCGGTCATCTGCTCCGTGGTGCCGGTTTTGGTGCCGGTTTTGTCCCAAGTGGTACAGCACCTGACGGGAATCGTGCCCTACGTCATTACCCCTCGCTCCGAAAGCGGCTTGACCCTGGCCATCCCGGAGGCGGATACTCTGGGAAATGATATTTTGGCAGGCGATGCCGCTGCTGCGGCAGAATATCCCCTGCCTGCTATCATCTTTGATATGGGCACTGCCACCACCGTAACGGTAGTGGATCAGGACCGGCGGTACATCGGTGGGGCTATCCTGGCCGGGGTGCGGCTGGGTATCCAGGCCCTGTTTGCAGGCACGGCGCAGCTGCCGTCGGTGCCTATCCAGGCACCGAAGCAGGCCATCTGCGGCACGGCGCTGGAATCCATCCAAAGCGGCGCTGTGTTCGGCGCCGCAGCCATGATGGACGGTCTGGCAGATCGATTTGAGGCAGAGCTGGGGCAGAAATGTACGCTCCTGGCCACCGGCGGCCTGGCGGGCTGCATTGTCCCCTACTGCCGCAAGGATTTCATCTACGACGAGAGCCTGCTGCTGCGGGGCATGGAGCGGATCTACCGGCTAAACTGCAAGTAATAGGTCCCAAAACGCATTGCCAAGTGCCCCCCCCAAAAAAAGCCTGACAAATACTTTGTAATGAAATTTATTTAAGCCGACAAAGGGGCTTGCCATCTGTAATTTACAGACGGCAAGCCCCTTCAGCTTTGCCTTGATCCCGCAATTGCTGCAGCACTCCGGCGGTGACCATATTCAGCATCATTTGATCTGATGTAGTATAGCTGCAGGGAATACTGCGGCATCTTCTGTGCTCAACGTCAAAGGCTTCCGCACGGTTTCAATTGCGGGTTTCCTCAGCTCCGCTGCATACTCCTTGTTTGACATACCTTTTGCTATAAAAAACGCTCTCTTTCTTAGTTCAAGTACTATACCATTCTTATCTAACAAATGGGGTGCGGTTCATTCCTTGCGGCGTTTTGTTTTCCTATAGCACTTGTCATTACGGAGCCAGTATACACTGGCTCCGCACAGCGTATCAAAAAAGCCTCGCAGAGTTTGCCGCCCGCAGGCGGCAAAGAAATAA
>ENA-UBIJ01000162-UBIJ01000162.1-human-gut-metagenome-genome-assembly--contig:-NODE-162-length-38346-cov-8.408817_pt1 | contig 38346 bp, 32 predicted proteins | sample MGYA00244944_ERZ654876 | MGnify/ENA primary metagenome ERZ654876 (study PRJEB26926, sample SAMN06164748) | human gut metagenome | biome: ENVO:00009003; feature: ENVO:2100002; material: ENVO:00002003...
CGATGATCAGAGCGACAATCACGACCGCCAGCGCAATAAAATACGCTATCTTGGTACTTTTCTTTTCCATAATGAGTGATTTACCTCCTCAAGTTTTGGTGCTTTCATCCTAACCTGAATCGATCAACTTGTCAACATTTCGTTTCCGCCTTTTGCCCTCAATTTTGAACAAATTATGAATCCTCTTTTTGCTTAATTTGACAAAAAACTGTCATTTTTATGCCTTTTTTGCAGCATTTGCAGCTGTTTTAACGTGTTCTTTACGCCTAATCCTACTGCTTTTTTGTGTTCCTTAACAGCAATTTAACGGACATATTTTTCTTTAAAAGAAAAATATCGGGTTCCCTTCGCTGTCAGGATTACCTATATTTCGCTTACCGAGTTCCTTTGTCGTATCAAGAAATCATAAAGCAGCATGAAAAAGAGACGCCCGAGAGCGTCTCTTTTTCGCTTATGAATATGTAGGCAATTTATATCTTACTTGCCGGCGGCCATGGCCTTGTTGGCCTCAGCCATTTCCTTGAAGATACCGGCGTGCTTCTTGGACACCACAGCCTTGATGACCAGCAGGGTAGCGATCATCAGAACCACACCAATGATCATGCAGATCACAACGTTCTGCACCAAACCGGCGATAAGGAAGCTGACGAAGGAAACGGCAGCCACGGTCACGCCGTAGGGCAGCTGGGTGGACACATGGTTCAGGTGGAAGCAGTGCGCACCGGCAGAAGCCATGATGGTGGTATCGGAGATGGGGGACAGGTGGTCACCGCACACGCCGCCGGCGCAGGAAGCTGCCAGGCCGATGGACAGCAGGGTCATCTGGGAGTTCCAATCGAACACAGCGCAGACCAGCGGGACCATGATGCCGATGGTGCCCCAGGAGGTACCGGTGGCGAAGCCGATGAAGCAGGCCACGATGAAGATAACGCAGGGCAGGAACTTGGCAAGGCTGCCGGTGCCGGCCATGACGCCCTTCACGAACTCGCCCACCTGCAGACCGTTGTCACGGCACAGGCCGCACAGGGTCCAGGCGAAGCAGAGGATCAGGATGGGGGAGATCATCTGAATAAAGCCGTTGGGGATGGACTCCATAGACTTGTTGAAGGAGATGAGGCCGCGGAGCCAGTAATAAATGAAGGTCACCACGATGGCCACGATGGAGCCCAGGCACAGGCCGGTACCGGCAGTGGCATCGGAGAAGGACATGATGAAGTTGCCATAGTTATCGCTCTCGGCATCCCACATACCGCCGGTCCAGATCAGGCCAACGATGCACAGAGCAATCAGAACGATGACGGGGAGCAGCAGGTCCAGGATGGAGGAGTGCTTGGCGCCTTCCTCATAGTCATCCGCACCGGCGAAGGGACGCTCGGGAGTGGTGAACAGATCGCCCTTGACCTGGGCATTGTACTCATGCTTCAGCATGGGGCCGTAGTCAATGTTCAGCACAGAGGTGACGATGACCATCACCAGGGTCAGAATGCAGTAATAGTTGAAGGGGATCTGGCTCAGGAACATGCTGATACGGGAGCCGGGGAAGCCATCGGGCACATAGGATGCAACGGCGGCAGCCCAGGAGGACACGGGAGCCAGCATGCACACGGGAGCGGCGGTAGCGTCAATGACGTAGGCCAGCTTCGCCCGGGAGATGTGATGGCTCTCGGTGACGGGACGCATAACGGCGCCCACGGTCAGGCAGTTGAAATAGTCGTCGATGAAGATCAGCACGCCCAGGAGCATGGTCATCAGCTGAGCGCCGGAGCGGGTCTTAACGGACTTGGAAGCCCAGCGGCCGAAAGCAGCGGAGCCGCCGGCCTTGTTCATCAGGTCCACCATGATACCCAGGATAACCAGGAAGATCAGGATGGAGATGTCGATGGCGTTGATCATGCCAACACCCTCGCCAGCGCCGATGAAGTTCACAACGGTCTGCCAGGGGCTGAAATCAGCCAGCAGCAGTGCGCCGACCAGGCAGCCCAGGAACAGAGAGGAATACACTTCCTTGCTGATGAGGGCCAGAGCAATGGCGACCACAGGGGGGAACAGGGCCCAACCGGTGGCCACAAAGCCGGAACCGTCGTTGCTCACCTTAGCGATGATCAGAGCGACAATCACGACCGCCAGCGCAATAAAATACGCTATCTTGGTGCTTTTCTTTTCCATAGTGAGTGATTTACCTCCTCAAGTTTTGGTATTTTCTATATTATGCGCCCAATCATATATTGTCAAGTTCTTGTCATACGATTCCGTTTTTTTAACAAATTGTGAACTCCTTTTTTTCTTTTTTGACGAAAAATTTTTGAAAATAATGGGGGTGCTGGCGGAATATTTCTTTCCGGAGAGACTGAACTGAGGAGGACACTTGATCCCGAGGCTGATGAATTGACCGTCTTTTGAGTCACCTTCCCCCATGTCAAAAGGCTGCAGCGGACAGGGTGCGTTTTGCCATCACAGGCCGTTTCCACATCCGCTGCACCACCGGCCTTTCCGGGATGTATTTGCCCTTTGCGCAGGCGCAAAAACGCCGGGGATAGCCCCGGCGTTTTATGTATGAGTCTTCTGCGCTTACGGCGCGGCGAGACACCTTCTATATTATGTTTGTGTTGATTTAGAAGAAGAAGTCCTTGATCTGGCCGTACAGCACCAGGATCATGCACAGGGGGGTGATGAACTTGACGCAGATGTTGAAGAAGCCCTTCATCTTGAAGCTCTGACCCTCCAGGCAGCACTCGTCGTCCACCATCTTGGGGCCCAGCTCCCAGCCGATACACAGGCACATGAGCAGCGCGCCCAGCGGCATGAGGATACCCTCGGAGATGCAATCGAAGAAGTCCAGCCAGCAATCACTCCACATGGGCAGGTTCTCGGGATCCATGCCCAGAATGTTGAAGGGAGAGATGCCTGCGCCGCCCAGGGAATCCATGCAGATGAGGATGCAGCCCAGGCCAACGAATACGGCAGCGATGAGGGAATAGGTCTTGCGCTTGTCGCCCTTGCCGGCGTCACGGGCCTTATCGCAGAAGTGGGCCACGATGACCTCCAGCAGAGAGATGGAGGAGGAGATGGCAGCAAACACCACCAGCAGATAAAACAGGATGCCGAACAGAGCGCCCAGGGGCATTTTGTGGAACACATTCTGCATGGTCACAAACAGCAGGGACGGGCCGCCCAGAGCGCCGGTGGGGTCCAGGGCGAAACGGCCGGGGATGACGCACAGACCGGCCATCAGAGCCACCAGAGTATCCATGATAACGATGAGCAAAGCGTTCTTCTCGATGTTTTCCTTTTTATGCAGGTAGGAGCCGTAGGTGATCATGGCGCCCATGCCCAGGGACAGGGAGAAGAACATCTGGCCACCTGCGGTGGACAGAACGGACAGGAAATCGGGGGCTTTCTTAATAACACCGTTTTCCAGAGCCCAGCCGGGAACGAACATATACTTCAGGCCGTCCACAGCGCCGGGCAGGGTGCAGGCGCGGATGATACAGATGAGCAGGATGATGAACAGAGCGGGCATACCCACGGAGCAGACCTTCTCGATACCGCCGCCGATGCCGCCCATGACGATGATCATGGTCAGCAGGACGAAGATCAGGCCGTAGATCACGGCCTCCATCTGGTTGCCCATGAAGGCGCCGAACACACCGGCACCGTCCAGGCCGTTGGAGCCGAAGCTGGCGCCGAACAGATCGCCCACATTCAGCACCACATACTTGATGCAGTAGCCGCCCAGGGCGCAGTAGAAGAACAGGATCAGGAAGGCAGACAGAATGCCCAGCCAGCCCAGCCACTTGAACTTCTTGGACAGGACCCGGTACGCACCCACGGCGCCGCGGCCTGTCTTACGGCCCAGAGCCAGCTCGCCCACCATGACGATGATGCCGCAGCAGGCCGCCAGGATCAGATAAATAACGAGGAAGGTAAATCCGCCGTTTGCACCCATTTTATTGGGGAAACCCCAGATGTTACCCAGGCCGACTGCCGAACCAACGGCGGCCATCAGAAATCCAAAATTGGATCCAAAGCCTTTTCTTTCTTCCATAGTTTTCTCTCCTTTAAAGTTGTTTGTCCTCTCTCCAAAGAGGTCTACTTGCACCTTATCATTTCCGTTTCCAGCTGTAAATAGATTTCGCCCCTCCTTAACGCTGTTTTAACGCGTTGCAGAGTTTTCTTAATCGGATGCTTACAGATTTATGCTCCTTTGGCGAAACCTCCCTTCTATAAAAATTCCTTTTGTGAAACTTATCACGATTTCTGCTTTTATTATATGCGCAAGCGGCCCTTGGCATGACGGCAAGGACGTGAAAAAAGGCAGCGATTTTCGCTGCCCTTTATCTTTGTTAAGAAAGGAGTTTTAGTCGTCCTCGCGCATACGGTAGCCCACGCCTACCTCTGTGAAGATATACTCCGGCTGGCCGGGATTCTTCTCTATCTTACGGCGGATATTGGCCATGTTCACCCGGAGGATCTGATTATCCGTCTTGGCCTTGGGGCCCCATAGCTCCCGGATGATAAAGTCATAGGTCAGCACCTTGCCGGCGTATTTGCCCAGCAGCGCTACGATCTTATATTCATTCACCGTGAGCTTGGCGTTTTCGCCCCGAAGCAGCACCTGGTGCTTGTCATAGTCGATGGTCAGCTCGCCGGTGGTAAACTTGCCGGATTGGGCAATCTCCCCATTGGGCAGGGCCGTGCGGGTGTGGCGAATAGCCGTGCGGATGCGCGCCAGAAGCTCCGACGTTCCGAAGGGCTTGACCAGATAATCGTCCGCGCCGTAATCCAACGCCTCCACCTTATCGTGCTCGTGATTCCGGGCAGAAACCACCACCACCGGCAGATTGGACCACTTGCGCACCGACTTCAGCACCTCCATGCCGTCCATATCCGGCAGGCCAAGGTCCAGAATGATGAGATCCGGGCAATGAGAGGAGACCATGGTCAGCGCCTCTTCCCCGGTGCGCACCACGATGGTATCAAAGCCGCTGGCCTGCAGGATCATGGAAATGAAATTGCTGATGCTCTGCTCGTCCTCCACAATGAGGACCTTGTCCTTGATTTTCATATTCTTCCTCCTTATTCTATGGGCAGAGTGATGCGAAACAGCGCTCCGCCCTGCTTTTGGTTTTCCGCGGTGATAGTGCCGCCGTGGGCCGTTACGACAGTGCGGCAGACCGACAGGCCGATGCCCATATCCCGCCGGGCGTCCTCGCGGCCCTCCTCCGGGTGGAGCGTCCCGTCAAACAGATGCTCCAGCCGGCCACGGGCAATGCCCACGCCGTTGTCTGCCACGTCCAGAATCGCCCACTCATCCTTTTGGCTGAGGGAGATATCGATTTGGTTCACCGTCTCCCCGTGGCGGGCAGCATTTTCCATTAAATTAAACAGCACCTGCTGCATCAGCAGCGGATCCATAGGCACCAGCATCGGCTCCTCCGGCAGATGCACCTGCACGGTGATGCCCTTATAATGTCGGCGGAACTTGCTCACCGCACCCTCTATGATCTCCTCCACCAGCTCCGGTGTTTTTTTCACTCCGGCATTTTCGCCGTCTATGCGGGTGATAGAGAGCAGGTTTTCCGACACCCGCATAAGCCACCTGGCCTCCTCATTTATCGATTGCAGCAGCTCCCGCCGCTGCTGAGGGGTCAGGCTCCCATCCTGCTCCAGCAGTACGTCTGTGGCCCCCACGATGCCCGTGAGCGGTGTGCGGATATCATGGCTCATGCCCCGCAAAAGATTTCCGCGCATTTTCTCCCGCTGCATCTGCCTCTGCGTGACCTCCACCTGCTTGGCCCGGCTGGCTAGGGCGCCGGCCAGGATGGAAATGGTCATCATTACCAGGAAGGTCAGCGGAAAGCCCGCCAGGGTGAAGCTGATATGCCAATAGGGCTCAGTAAATATGTAGTCCACGCTGAATACGCCCAACACTGCACAGAGGATACTGAACAGGTACCCATCCGTCAGCACCGCCGTGAGGAACACATCCGTTAGAAACAGCATAGCCACATAGCTGGTATCCCCGGTCTCGTCCAGGGAGCGCAACAGCATACAGGCGATGACTGTGATAATGTATAGCGAAAACGAGATGATAAAGTCCTTAGGTGTATAGATAAGGTTTGTCCCTTGGGTAGACAGGTGTATCTGCTTCTTCCACTCCTCCGGCCAGGGAACACGAATCCGCTTTTTCATGATGCGTCCTCCTATATGGAAATCAGTATACCATATATCGCCGTTAAAAACTCGTGAAGGAATCGTTAAGACGGCTTCCGGCAATCCCCTCTTGACAGGGGCTGCCGTCCCTGCTATTATACATATAGAATAGCATATAGTGCAATGAGAATTTGAGCCATGCAAAAGACCACGCAGATTTTCTGCGTGCTGTTTTGCATGGCTTTTTTGTTTGGAAAGGGAGTGCATTCAATAATGATTTATGATGCCATTGTCATCGGCGGCGGTGCCGTGGGCTGCGCCACAGCACGGGAGCTGAGCCGCTACGACCTGCGCCTGGCCCTGTGTGAAAAGGGGGAGGATGTGTGCGTGGGCACCAGCAAGGCCAATTCCGCCATCGTCCACGCCGGCTTCGACGCTGTGCCGGGAACGAAAAAAGCCCATTTCAATGTGGCCGGCAGCCGCATGATGGAGCGCCTAAGCCAAGAGCTGGACTTCCCCTATAAGCGTAACGGCGCCCTGGTGCTGTGCTTTAACGAAAAAGACCTGCCTCGGCTGGAGGAGCTGCGGGAGCGTGGCGAAAAGAACGGCGTGGAGGGCCTGCGCATTGTTAGCGGGGACGAGCTGCACGCCCTGGAGAGCGCCCTGTCTCCGGAGGCGGTGGCGGCCCTGTATGCCCCCACCAGCGCCATTGTCTGCCCCTTCGCCATGACCATCGCCCTGGCGGAGAACGCCGCTCAGAATGGCGTGGAGTTTTTCATGGATACCCCCGTAACGGCTATCACCTGCCGGAACGGTCTGTATGAGATCACCGCCGGGGAAAGGATTCTTCAGGCCCGCACGGTGGTGAATGCAGCCGGGTTATACAGCGACGTCCTGCACAACATGGTCTGCGAACATAAGCTCTCCATCGTTCCCCGCAGCGGTGAATACTGCCTGCTGGACAAAAAGGATGGCCACCTGGTAGAGCGGACGGTATTCCAGCTGCCGGGCAAATTTGGCAAGGGTGTGCTGGTGACGCCCACGGTACACGGAAACCTCCTCATCGGCCCCACCGCCGTGGACCGCAGCGACAAGGACGCCACCAACACCACCGCAGACGGCCTGGCCTACGCCACCGCAATGGCAGAGCGCAGTGTGCCGAACCTGCCCATGCGAGACACCATTACCAGCTTCTGCGGCCTCCGGGCCCACCTGGAGGGGGATGCAGACGATTTTATCATCGGCGAGAGTGCCGATGGCTTCTTCAATGCCGTGGGCATTGAGTCTCCGGGTTTGTCCTCCGCTCCGGCCATCGGACAGTATTTAGCCCAGTGCATCGCCCAAAAGCTGGACGCCACGGAGAAGCTGACCTTTGTTTCCACCCGCAAGGACATCCCCCATCTGCGTGAGCTGCCCTTGGAGCAGCGCCAGGCTCTGGTGCGGGAGAACGCCGCTTACGGCAACATCATCTGCCGCTGCGAGCAGATCAGCGAGGGGGAGATCGTGGACGCCATCCACCGTCTTCCCGGCGCCCGGTCATTGGACGGGGTGAAGCGCCGGGTCCGGGCGGGCATGGGCCGCTGCCAGGGCGGGTTCTGCGCCCCGAGGGTGATGGAAATCCTCAGCCGCGAGCTGGGTATTGCACAAACAGAGCTGACCAAGTCCGGCGGGGACAGCAGGCTTTTGGTCGGATATACCAAGGAGGTGCAGGCATGAAACAGGTACAGCTTGCCATTATCGGCGGAGGCCCTGCAGGTCTGGCCGCCGCTATCGCCGCCCGGGAAAAGGGCGTGGAGGACATCCTCATTATCGAGCGGGACAAGGAGCTGGGGGGTATCCTCAACCAGTGCATCCACGCAGGCTTCGGTCTGCACACCTTCGGCCAGGAGCTGACGGGCCCCGAGTACGCCGGGCGGTTCATCAGCCGGGTGCAGCAGCTGCACATCCCCTATCTGCTGCGCACCATGGTGCTGGATCTTTCCCGGGACCGGGTGCTTACCGTCACCGGGCCGGAGACGGGGCTCATTCAGATACAAGCCCAGGCGGTCATTCTGGCTATGGGCTGCCGGGAGCGCCCCCGGGGTGCGCTGAACATCCCCGGCTACCGCCCGGCGGGCATCTACTCCGCCGGAACCGCCCAGCGCCTGGTGAATATGGAGGGCTTTATGCCCGGAAAAAATGTGGTGATCCTCGGAAGCGGCGACATCGGGCTTATCATGGCCCGGCGCATGACCCTGGAGGGGGCCAAGGTCCACGCGGTGGCGGAGGTCCTCCCCTACTCCGGCGGATTGAAGCGCAACATCGTTCAGTGCCTGGAGGATTTTGACATTCCTCTGTACCTCTCCACCACTGTGGTGGACATCCACGGCCGGGAGCGGCTGGAGGGTGTGACCCTGGCCCGGGTGGACGAGAATCGCCGTCCCATCCCCGGCACGGAGCAGCACATCCCCTGCGACACACTGCTGCTGTCCGTGGGATTGCTGCCGGAGAATGAGCTGTCCTCCGCCGCCGGGGTGCATCTGAGCGGCGTTACCGGCGGCCCGGAGGTGACGGACCGGCTTGCCACCTCTATCCCCGGAGTATTCGCCTGCGGCAACGTGCTCCATGTCCATGACCTGGTGGACTTTGTCAGCCAGGAGGCCCAAAGGGCCGGAGAAAATGCCGCCCTATACCTGCAGGGTGCCCGGGCAGGCAGCCGCTCCGTGCGTCTGGAGGGGAAAAACGGCGTGCGCTACACCGTGCCCCAATCCATCGACCCGGAGAATATGGACGAAACCGTTACCGTGCGCTTCCGGGTGGCGCAGCCCTATCGGGATGCCGCCCTGTGCGCCTACGCCGACGGCACGCTCCTGCGGCGCATCCCCAAGCGCATTCTCACCCCGGGTGAGATGGAGCAGTTTCCCCTGCGCAGGGCGGAGCTGCCCGCAGGCTGCGAAACCATTACCTTTACCGTAGAGGAGGTGGCAAAATGACCCAGCGTCAACTGACCTGCATCGGCTGCCCCATGGGCTGCCAGCTTACCGCCACTATCGAAAACGGCGTGGTCACCGCCGTCACCGGCAACACCTGTAAGCGGGGCGATAGCTACGCCCGGAAGGAGTGCGTGGCCCCGGCCCGCACCGTCACCGGCACCGTCCGCTGCATAGGCGGCTTGGCTCCCGTTGTGTCCGTCCGCACAGAGGGTGAAGTTCCCAAGGAAAAGGTTTTCGACGTGGCCCACGCGCTGAACACCGCTCTGGCCCACCTGCCCATGGCCGCCGGGGATGTGGTGATCCCGGATGTGTGCGGCACCGGCATCAATGTGATAGCCACCAAGAGCGCAAAATAAATATTGTAAGTATCCTCCTGCCCGTGGTATGATAGGCAGGAGGATATTTCTTTAGCTGGCGAAAAAACTTCGTTTTTTCTGCCAAAGGGATTTGCAGTCTGCTGCGCGCATAATTTTGCCGCAAGCGGCAAAATTCCACACTGGCAGCCTGAGAGGTATTTTTCCCCACGCGCATGTCGCGGTGAAAAATGATTTTAATTTTTCGCGTCTGCGGACGCGAACTCTGCGAGGCTTTTTGACTACTTTATCAAAGGAGGGAACCCTATGCGTCATAGATTCATTGACCTTTTGGAGCAGTCCCCGGTGATCCCGGCGGTGAAGGCCGAGGCCGCCCTCCCCTGCGCGCTGGCCTGCGAAAGCCGGGTGCTGTTTCTCCTGGGCGGCGACCTGCTGACCATCCGCCGCTGGATCTCTATGGTCCACGAGGCGGGCAAGCTGGCGGTGGTGCACATCGACCTGGTGGGCGGCCTGGCCCCCAAAGAGGTGGCCGTGGATTGGCTGCAGCAGCAGGGGGCCGACGGTATCATCTCCACCCGGCCGCACCTGATCCGCCGGGGCCGGGAGCTGGGACTGCTCACGGTGCTGCGGGTGTTCGCCATCGACTCCAAGGCTGTGGGGAACCTGCAGAAGGAGACGGAAATGGTCACCCCGGATGTCATCGAGATCCTCCCGGGCACCCTGCCTAAGATCATTGAAAAGCTATCCAGCAAGCTCCCGGTGCCCCTCATTGCCGGGGGCCTGATGACGGACAAGTGCGATATTGTATCCGCCCTGCAGGCAGGGGCTCTGTGTGCCTCCACCTCAGAGGAGGCCCTGTGGGAGGTATGACGCCATGAAGAAGATCTGGTCCTATCTATCCATCCCCGCCGCGGCCTTGGCCGTATTGACCGGGTCTATCGCCTGGGTGGTGCTGCTGCGCCAGTTTTACTATGTGCAAATCGGCCCCTTGGGCGTGTGCCGGGCCAGCGGTCTCACCGCCGCCCAGGCCCGGGCCGCCTATAGCGACGTGATGGATTACTGCCTGGGCCTGCGGCCGGATTTTGCCGCCGGGGTGCTGCCCTTTTCGGCGGAGGGCGCCAGCCACTTTGCGGATGTCCGGGTGCTGTTTATTTTGGACCTGGTCGTGCTGGCAGTGACGCTTCTCTTTCTCTTGGGGCTTTGGATCACCTGCCGCCGGCGCACGGCACTCCCCCGGCTGGCCGGACGGACCCCGGGCTTTTGGGCCGCCTGCGGATTGGGCGGTGGCATTTTGATCGTGGCCGCCCTGGCCGCCACGGACTTTGACCGGGCCTTTACCATCTTCCACGGCGTCTTTTTCCCGGGAAAGGAGAACTGGCTCTTTGACCCGGCCACGGATCCGGTGATCCTGCTGCTGCCGGAGGAATTCTTCCGCAACTGCGCCATTGCCATCGCCGCTTCCCTACTACTTTTATGCCTGGTGCTGGCGTTGACCGGGCGAAAACAAAAAAAATAAAGCGCTTCTTGCGGCGCTTTGTAAAAAAAAATACCCACGCCTCTGCGTGGTGTTCTCTTTCGGGATCGGACTTACCGCTCGCTGGGCTGCCAATCGCAGTCTGCAAAGATCATATCGTCCAGATCACCAAGGATCCAGTTGTTCATCATACTGTATCACGCTCCTTTCTTCTCTTGTTTTCCAAGACGCAGTATAGCACAGCCCCAAAGCAAATGCAAGTGTTTTTTCGGGAGTTTACACAAGTTTAACATTTATTATTTGTCACTTTTTACAAAGACCGAGGTTTTATAGATGAAGGAATTTCTGGCGGGAAAATTTGATATAGCCGTCATAGGTGCGGGTCACGCAGGCATCGAGGCGGCCCTGGCGGCGGCCCGGATGGGCCTGGAGACCATTATTTTCACCATCAACCTGGACGCTGTGGGCAATATGCCCTGCAACCCGGCCATCGGCGGCACCGGCAAGGGCCACCTGGTCCGGGAGCTGGATGCTCTGGGCGGCAAAATGGGCCGGGCCGCAGACCGGGCCTGCATCCAGTACCGGATGCTCAACCGAGGCAAGGGCCCGGCGGTCCACTCCCTGCGGGCCCAGGCCGACCGGCGCAAGTACCAGCAGGTGATGAAGCACACCCTGGAAATGCAGGAGCGGCTCACGGTGCGGCAGGGGGAAATCGTGGATCTGCGTGCCGAAGGGGGCCGGGTGCGGCAGGTTGTGCTGCGCACCGGGGCCGTGTATGAGGTCCGGGCGGCCATCCTCTGCACCGGAACCTATCTGCAGGGGCGCACCATCGTGGGAGAGTGCATTGAGGACTCAGGCCCCGACGGGATGCACGCCGCCGGACCCTTGACGGAGGCCCTGAAGCGCCTGGATCTGCCCCTGCGCCGCTTCAAAACCGGTACGCCCCCTCGCATCAACGCCCGGAGCATCGACTTTTCCAAAATGGAAGTGCAGCGGGGGGACGAGGACCCCCTGCCCTTCAGCTTTTCCACGGAGCAGGTACGGGAAAACCGCGCCGTCTGCTGGCTCACCTACACCACAGAGGAGACCCACCGCATCATCCTGGAGAATTTGGACCGCAGCCCTATCTATTCCGGAGTCATCGAGGGAGTGGGCCCCCGGTACTGCCCATCCATCGAGACGAAGATCGTCCGCTTCCGGGATAAGCCCCGGCACCAGCTGTTCATCGAGCCCATGGGCCTGGACACGGAGGAAATGTATATCCAGGGCTTTTCCTCCTCCATGCCGGAGGAGGTGCAGCTCAGAATGCTCCACTCGGTGCCCGGCCTGGAGCACGCGGTGATGATGCGCCCGGCCTACGCCATCGAGTACGACTGCATTGATCCTCTGGCCCTGCGGCCCACCCTGGAGGTAAAGAGCGTAGAGGGCCTCTACGGCGCAGGACAGTTTAACGGCTCCTCCGGCTATGAGGAGGCGGCGGTCCAGGGCTTTGTGGCCGGGGTCAACGCGGCGCTGAAGCTTTTGGGGCGAGAGCCCATGATCCTAAAGCGCAGCGAGAGCTACATCGGCACCCTCATCGACGACCTGGTGACCAAGGGGACGGAGGAGCCCTACCGCATGATGACCAGCCGCTCCGAGTACCGTCTCCTGCTGCGCCAGGACAATGCCGACAGGCGCCTGACTCCCATCGGCTACAAGCTGGGCCTGGTGCCGGAGGAGCGGATGCAGGCGGTGGCGGAAAAATACGCCGCTGTGGAGGCGGAGATATACCGTCTGGAGCACACGGGCATCCCCGGCAGCCGGGAGCTGAACCGTCTGCTGACGGAGCGGGGCTCTGCGGCGGTGACAGACGGAGCCAGGCTCATTGATCTGCTGCGCCGCCCCCAAATGACCTACGATGAGCTGATGACCTTTGACCCCCACGCGCCGGCGCTTCCCAAGGCCGTGCGGGAGCAGGTGGAGATCTCCGTGAAATACGAGGGCTACATCCGCCGCCAGCTGAGCCAGGTGGAGGAGTTTGAAAAGCTGGAGCAGCACGCCCTGCCTGCGGACGCGGACTATGCATCCATCCAGGGGCTGCGCCTGGAGGCCCGAGAAAAGCTGAATGCCGTGCGGCCGCTGAATTTGGGCCAGGCCAGCCGCATTTCCGGCGTCTCCCCGGCGGACATGGGCGCGCTGATGATCTATTTGGAGAAAAGAGGCAGCAAAAATGAACGTAATTGAGCTGACGCATACCATCCAGGGCGATATGCCCGTTTATCCCGGCACGGAGCAGCCTGTTCTCACCACCGCCTGCACCATCCGGGACGCAGGCTACCGAGAGACCATTTTGCATATGTATTCTCACACCGGCACCCACATGGATGCTCCGGCCCACATGATAGAGCTCGGCCGCACCCTGGATGCTTTCCCGGCGGAGACCTTCGTAGGGCCCGGCTTTGTGCTGGATTGCCGGGGGCTGGCAGAAATTCCCCTCTCCCTGCTCCGGGCCCACGAGAGGGAGATCCGCCAAGCGGATTTCCTGCTCTTTTGCAGCGGCTGGGACAAGCGTTGGGGCCGGGCGGATTACTACGAGGCCTTCCCTTGTCTAACACAGGAGGCGGCGGCCTTTGTGGCAGAGCTCCCTCTCAAGGGCATCGGCGAGGATTGTATCTCCATCGACCCCTGCGACAGCATAGATTTTCCCAATCACATAAAGCTCCTGGCCGCAGGCCTTGTGAACACGGAGAACCTGAAGAATTTAGACCAGCTGCTGGGCAAATCTTTCCTCTTTGCTGCTTTACCGTTGAAATTCGAAAACTCCGACGGCTGCTCCTGCCGCGCCGTGGCCATGGTGGAGTGATGGCAGAAAAATCAAGGCCTCCGGCGCAGCCGGAGGCCTTGATTTTAAATTACACTTCTATATTCCCCTGAAACTGCTCCAGCCGCGCCCTGTACGCCTGGCGCACTTCCGTCTCAAAGGCCAGGGGTGCATCCTTGGCGCCCAGATCGTCCAAAAGCCACCGGGTAAAATCCGGATTCAGCACCAGCAGCGGCCCCAGCAGATAGGTTCCCAGCACGCCGCCGGAGCGGATTCCCTCCACCGCTGCGCTCTCGCTGCGGCCCAGGCCCTTTTCCACGGTGAACAGCGGCGGCAGCGAGCTCTCCATATGGCTGAAGCGGCTGGTGTAGCCCACGATCTTCGTGCCCTCAAAGCCGCCCAAAAACAGGGAATTGGCCCGCCGGGGCAGGATGCGCCGGGCTGTCAGATCCAGCAGGCCCAGGCCCGAGATGCTCTTTTCCCCATCCCGGATGGTCTTGCCGAACACCTCCATGGCGTTGCCTGTAAGAAGGAAATGCGTTCCCCCGGCCATCAGGTCCTTCAGGCGCTCCCGGTAGGGTGCCAGCGCCTGAATAATACGCTCCTGGCTGCGCTCCGTCATGGAGCACATATAAATCAAATCCACCTCATGCTGCACGAACCAAGGCTCGTCCCCCATATACGTCTGGCGGGTATCCGCCGGCAGGCAGCGGCGCAGATAGTCCATGTTGCCCCGGTCGCCGTAGAGATTGCACAGCTCGGGATACAGAAATTCTATGGTCATAGCGCACCCTCCAATACCTTGCGGATCTTCTCCATGGCCGTCACCGACCGGCTGTAGCTGGACATGTCGTGGAGCAGATATACGCTCTCCAGGTCCTTACAGTGCAGCTGCTCAATGGCCGCCAGCTCGTCCTGCTTGCACACCAGCTTCTCCCGGGGCACCCCCGCCAGCAGCAGGCGCACCTGATGGTCCCAGCAGCGCACGCCGGTGGCCAGGATCTGCACGATGCTTTCATCGTTTAAGAACTCATAGTCCGTGTCATAGATCCAGCCGATGCGCTCGGAGGACTTGCTCTCATCCAGGTCGTCCAGAGCCAGGATCACCGCCTTTTTCCCGGGCTTTCTGCGGATGTAGTCAAAGACCATGGAAACCGGCAGGGAGTTATTGCTCTTGGCCATCATGCTCACCACGGCCACACCCTTCACCTGAATCTGGTCCAGCCGGGTCTTGGTGAGGGGTGTAGCCTCCAGGGCGGCGCATATCTCATCCATAGATAGTCCCATTTCGCTGAGCACCGCCACAGCGGCCAGCTCATTATAAATATTGAATACGCTGTCATGGAGCATGGGCAGTGTATATGTCTCCTCCCCATGCCGCAGGGTCAGCCGATGGTGCTCACCATCCAGCGCCATGGCCAGCCACTCCGCTGCCGGGGAGGCAAGGCCGCACTTCTCGCAGTGGACATGGCCCACATGGGCGTAGCGCACATAGTCATAGCGCAGGGCTGCGCCGCAGCGAGGGCAATCGGGGCAATCGTTGACCCGGTTGGGCGGGGTCACGCCGTCTCCCTCCTGCCGGGCGATGGCGTAATACACCCGGGGATTCTCCGGCAGCAGCAGGGCTGAGCACAGCTCGTCGGCATTGAGGATCAGCTTGGCATGGGGACAATCGATCTGCGCCAGCTTCCCGGCCACATACTCCGGATGGGCATTGCGCTGCAGGGAGTCCCGAAGCACGTTGGTGATAACAATATAGTCGCTGCGCACCTTGGGGCAGACAATGCGGGCATAGTGCTCATCCACCTCCAGCACCACCGCATCCACTCGGCAGCGATTGGAGAGGGTCACAGAGCAAGTCATGGCCGTAGCAATGCCGAATTCGGTGTTGCTGCCAATGCGGTTGTTGGCCACGGTGCGCCCGGTGGCCACAAGCAGATCACTGAGAAGGTTTGCCGTGGTGGTCTTGCCGTCGGTGCCGGTGACGCAGATGACCGTTTCGGCCTTGCGGATGTGCCGCAGATAGTCCGGGCACAGCTTCACGGCAAACCAACCCGGCAAATACGATGCCTGCCGGCCCAGCAGACGCATCCCATAATATACGCACTTGCTCACCGCCATAGCAAACAAAAAACGAAGATTCATAGCTTCCCATACCTCGCATATAAAATCATACGGCTATTTTACTCACTTTCTCCAATCCTGTCAACTTGCGGACTACCCACATTTTCCCATCCATTTCCTTAAAATGGGTTTACAGTTTACAAAAGGTGCGGTAAAATAAGTATTCGTAGAATTATGCCATCCAAAAAAGAAAGGGGTGGGCGCAGCTTGCAAGACAGACAGATCAAGATCGGCGCAGTTCTGTCCTACCTATCCATGGGTCTGAGCACCGTCATTTCCCTGGTGTATACGCCCATTATGATCCAGCGGCTGGGCGACAGCGAGTTCGGCGTTTATCAGACCGTCCTGCCCATTATCTCCTATTTGAATCTTCTGAGCTTCGGTCTGGGCAGCGCCTACATTCGCTATTATTCCCGGGCCAAGTCAGCGGACGACAAGCCCGGCATGGCCAAGCTCAACGGCATGTTTTTCACCACCTATGTGGTGCTGGGTGCTCTGGTGTTGGCCATCGGCTTCCTGCTGGCAGGCCACGGGGAGATCATTTTCGGCAAGAAGCTGACGGCGGAGGAGATCGCTCTGGGTGAAAAGCTCCTGCGTATCATGACCGTCAACGCCGCCTTGTCCTTTCCCATCAGCGTCTTTGAGTCACATGTGACCATCAATGAGGAGTACATCTTCCAAAAGGTGGTAGCCCTGGGCCGGCAGGTACTCAATCCTCTCATCATGATCCCCCTGCTGATTTTGGGCTACCGCAGCGTCACGCTGACGGTGCTGGCGCTGATCTTCACGGTGGTCAGCGGTCTGCTGAATGTCATTTTCTGCCTGACAAAGCTGAAGATGCCCTTCTCCTTCCGCCATTATGACTTTAAGCTTATGCGGGAAATGGTGGGCTTCACCACCTTTGTATTCATCGGCATCGTGGTGGATAATCTCAACTGGAGCATCGACCGGCTGCTGCTGGCCTGGATCCACGGCACCACCGCCGTGACCGTCTACACCGTGGCGGCCCAGCTGAATGTATACTATCAATCCTTTGCCACGGCCATTTCCAATCTCCTCATCCCCCGGGTCAACCGCATTGTAGCAGAAAACCAGCCCATTTTGGAGCTGGATAAGCTCTTCATCCGGGTGGGGCGGCTGCAGTTTATCCTGCTGGGCGGCATCTTTTGGGGCTTCGTGGCGGTGGGCCGGACCTTTGTCGTTCTGTGGGGCGGCGATGCCAAGTTTGAAGTGGACTATGCCGTGACGCTGCTGCTGTTTGGGGCCACCCTTTGGGCCAACATTCAGATGCTGGGGTATGAAATTCTCCGGGCTAAGAATATGCACCGGTTCAGCTCTCTGGTGTACCTCATCATTGCCTTGGCCAACATCGTCCTCAGCATCCCCCTGTGCATGGAATGGGGCGTCCTTGGCGCAGCCATCGGCACGGCCATCGCCACCGGTGCGGGCATGCTCATTATGAACCGCTACTATCGCCGCCGGGTGGGGCTGGACATTCCCCGGTTTTGGCTGCGCATCCGGCACCTGGTTCCGGCTATGATCGCTCCGGGCATCGCGGCCATTTTGATTGCTGTGTTTCTGCGGCCCGCCGGCTATGGGCAGATTGCGTTGATCCTGTGCGTGTTTGTACCTCTGTACGGTGCCAGCATGTGGCTGTTCGGTCTGGACAGGTTTGAGCGGGATCTGTTCGGCGGCCCGATGAAGAAGCTCCTGCGCCGCTTTGGCCGGTGAGTCCAGCCGTATAAAGCAGAAAGGCAGCGCTGCAAAATAACGCTTTGAAAAAAGACGGGTAAGCTGATTGCTTACTCGTCTTTTTTCTTCATGATCGCAGTGGGGCGAAGCAGCTTGCGCAAGGGCCCTTGTGGAGAGAGCAGCTGCGGAGAGCTGTTCAGGAGGATATGCAGCAGAACACCCTCTTATACAAATAAGTGCCGGGGCAAAAGGCTCTATTCGGCCTTTCGCCCCAGCGCTCTTGTAGGGCCCACTTTGCAGCAGGCCCTTTTGGGTGCTGTTCGCACATTCGGATCCCGCCGCTTCTCCTGCCGTAATAGCTGCAAAGAAACAAAGGTACCATCGATTGACAAGGGCAGATACGGTTTTGACGGGCAGAAATGCGCCCATACTGCGTCAAGCCCCTTGACAATACAGCAAGTATTCTCTGTGGGCCTTTTCTTGTCTGGACACATTTCTGCTCCGGCAAAACTGCTCCGCACCCGCCAGCGATGTATTTTCGAGTGATTTTTGGTTTTTGAGACGCAGGCGGGCTGGCGCCCGCCAAGGCGAAAAGGACAAAAAGCGCCGGAAAGACACGCTGGCAGGCGTGTTTGCCCTTGTCAAGCGATGGTAAGGAAGAGAAATCGTATACATGGCGGCCGGAAGTCCCTCTATAATACAGAGGGTTGGAATCAATGTCCCGGCGGGAAATGTGCTTCAGCCCCATCAGCCCTGTAGGCAAGCGAGCAGGACAGAGCCGTCAATATTGCCGCCGGAGCAGAGCAGAACGGTTTGCTCCGTTAAGGCGCATTTACCGGAGGTCACAGCAGCCAACGCCAGCGAGGCTGCGCCCTCCAACGTCAGCTTGGCATACAGGCAGGCCAGCTTGATAGCCTTGCGCAGCTCGTCCTCGCTGACGGTCACGATGTCATCCACATATTCCTCGATATAGGGATAGAGATACGGTTCGCCGGTCTTGCGCACCACCGCGTCGGCAATGGAGGCGCAGGAGTCCAGCGTCACCAGCATCCCGGCCGCCCGGGATGCCGCGTAGACAGCGGAGCCCTCCGGCATCACGCCGACGATGCGCACACCGGGCTTCAGATGCTTCATGGCATAGGATATACCGGTGATAAGCCCGCCGCCGCCAATGGGCACCACGATTTGGTCCACATCGGGCAGCTGCTGCACACCGCCGGTGAAATCAGCAAATCTATGGGCCGGCGCCCCTGAAGCGCAGCACATTATCCCCCAAAAACCAAGGCACCCTCTTTGCGGAGGGTGCCTTGCAGCGTGTCAAAAAAGTCTCACAGAGTTTGCCGCCCGCAGGCGGCAAAGAAATATAATCATTTTCTCTCGCGACATGTGCGTGAGAGAAAATACCTCTCAGGCTGCCAGTGTGGAATTTGTCCGTCTGTGACGGACAAATTATGCGCGCAGCAGACTGCAAATCCTTTTGTCGGAAAAACCCGGAGGGTTTTTCGACAGTCTCCAAGGCACCCTCTTTGCAGAGGGTGCCTTGATCTGTTCATTTCTATATTACAGGAATTTATCCAGCTCGCGCTCGGCTTTTTCCATTTTCTTGACCTTCGGGCTGCGGTAGAGGTTACCCCGAGCCATGACCAGGTCCATATGGCGGAGGGCCTTCAGATCCTCCAGGGGATTTTCCTTTGTAACGACGAGGTCCGCACACTTGCCCGGCTCCAGGGAGCCGGTCTCCTCCCCCAGGCCCACCAGCCGGGCGTTGCCCAGGGTGGCCGTATGCAGAGCGAAGGCATTGGAGACATTGCAGAGCTTGTGGAAGTAATAGACCTCCCGCCACATGTCGTAGTGTGTGATGTAGGGGCAGCCGGTGTCAGTGCCCAGGCCCACGGGGATGCCGTTTTTCAGGCATGCCTTGGCGCAGTCGATGATGCCGTCCATGACGAGCCTACCGTTGTACTGCTCCGTTTCCGATGCGCCGGTGACGCTGCGGTCAAACATGGCGTAGGGCAGAGCCGGGGAAATGGTGGCGATGTGGCAGGCTTTCCGCTCTTTGAACAGGCGCAAGATCTCCTCATCGGGCTTGGCGCCGTGCTCAATGGTGTCCACCCCGCCCTCCAGGGCCACCCGGACCCCCTGGGGGCTCTCTACATGGGCGGCCACCGGCAGACCCAGGGCATGGGCCTGGTCACAGGCGGCCTTCACCACCTCCGGGGGCATTTTCAGCTCCCCGGGCTCGCCCTTGCTCTTGGCGTCCAGCACACCGCCGGTGATCATCAGCTTAATAAGATCGGGCTTATCCTCTGCGATTTTTCGCACCAGGGCCGCCGCGTCCTCCGGGGAGGTAGCTTCGTAGGCCAGGGATCCGGCCATGTGTCCCCCGGGCACAGACACAGCCATGTTACCCGCCAAAATCCGGGGGCCCGCAGCCTTGCCGGAGAGGATCTTATCCCGCAGGCAGGAGTCCACCGCCTGGATGCCGCCCACGGAGCGCAGGGTGGTCACGCCGGAGAGCAGCTCCGTCTTGGCATAGCCCGCACAGACCCGGAAGGTGATGGCCCGGAGGAGGGCATTGCTGGTCATCAGACGGACGATCTTTTTCGTGTCCTTCTGCTTGACGGTGGGCCTTCCCGAGGCGGGCAGGTGGACATGGAGGTTAATAAGCCCCGGCATCACATAGCCGCCGGCCAGGTCGATCCTTTCATAATCCGATCCTTCCGTGCCGGCGGGGACGATGGCCTCGATCCGGTCGCCGTTTACAAGGATGCTCAGGCCCGGCCGGGGCTGCATGGTCTCCGTGCCGTCCAGCAGGATGCCGTTTATCAGTGCGTATTTCATAGGATACGCTCCTTTCTGTTTCATTTTGCCGGATGGGTCAGCCGGTCTACGGCGGCCCGGGCGGCGGAGGCAGCGTCAGGAGTGTAGAGGTCCGCATGGATCTCATCGCAGAAGCTCTGGCTGATGGGCGCACCGCCCACCATAATGCACACCCGATCCCGGATGCCGGCTTCCCGGGCCAGGTCCACCACCTGGCGCATCTGCTGCATGGTGGTGGTCAGCAGAGCCGAGCAGGCGATGATGTCGCAGTGATGCTCCCGGGCTGCGTAAATAAATTCCTCCGGCGGCACGTCGGCCCCCAGATCATACACCTGGATATTACTGCCCTCCAGCATGATTTTCACCAGGTTTTTGCCGATGTCGTGCATATCGCCCCGGACGGTACCGATACAGGCCGAGCCGATGGTCTGCCGGGCGCCGGCCGCGTCCACCATATGGGGCTTCAGCAGCGCTGTGGCGGCGGCCATGCATCGGGCCGCCATGAGCATCTCCGGCACAAAGGCCCGGCTGGCGGAAAAATCCTCCCCCAGCTCGTTCATGCCCCGGATCAATCCGCCGGAGAGGATGGCTTGGGCATCTATGCCCAGGGAAAGGGCCTGCTCCGTAAGAGCCAGCACCTTCTTCTGCTGGCCCCGCTTGAGAACTCCGGCCAAGGCGGAAAGAACGTCGCCGGCCTCCGTCTCGACCTTTGGGGCAGCCGTTCTTGCTTTTTGCGGGGCAAAACTGCGCCGGGGCTCCGGCGGCAGGTTAAAGGTCGGCAGGTGGAGCCGGGCGTTGTAGGCGTCGATGGTCTCATCGATATACCGGTCGATATGAGGATAGACGGTGCCGGGGAGGCCGTAGGTGATGGAGGGGATGAAGTGGCCCCCTGGACAGCAGGCCCGGAGGGTACGCCGGGTGTAGTCGCAGACCTCCCCGGCCGTAGCGTCCGAACGGTCGATGGCTGCGCCGATGCCGCCCATGAGCACCAATTTGCCCCCCAGGTGCCGCTGGAGAGCGGGGATGTCGTTTTCCGGCAGGACCCCCTGCCAGACCTGGATGCCGATCTCGGCCATGTCGTCCACAATGGGCGCCAGGTAGGAGTCGGCGTGGTGGACGGCGATGCACCCCCGTGAGCGGATATAGCCATAGAAGCGGCGGTAGGGCTCCTTGAAGAATTCCCGCCACATATCCGGGTGCATGAACAGGGCGTCCTTGGTGCCCCAATCATCGTGGGAGAAGATCACGTCCGGGTGCAGATTGTCTATAAGCAGCTTTACATAGCCCAGGCGGTAGTCGGTGATATAGTCGATGAGCCGGTGCATTTCCTCCGGATGCTCGTAGAGGGCGGTGAGGGTGTTTTCAAAGCCCATGAGGAAGTGGCACTGTTCAAAAATGCCCGTGCCCATAAAGCCCGCCAGTAGCTTTTCCTCCCCGGCGGCAGAGCGGGCGGCGGTGCGGCAGGCCTCCCAGCCCTGGGTGCAGTTGGCCGCCAGGTCCGGGGCGTGGACCGTCTCCTCCCAGCGCGTTACATCCGGGCAGACGGTGAGGTCATCTGTATGGACGGGGATAGCACCCGGCGCATCCTCCGGAAAGCTGATGGTGGTGCCCCAGCGGTCCCGGCTGACGGTGCCCCGGCGGCGATTGCCCCGCAGATAGGTGTTGATGGGATCCGTAAGGCACAGGTGCAGGGCCTCATATTGCTTGAGAATGCGTTCCGGGTGACCATCCGGCTGCAGCAGCTCCAAAAAAATTTCCTTAGGGGTTTGCATAGCGTTTCACTCCTCCCGGCAGAGTACACAGGCCGTATAGGTCATGGTCTGTGCGCCGTAATTATATTCCAGGCCCGATTGGCGGCATATATCGCTGACCCACAGGCCATAGGCCTCCATGGACGACAGCCGCCTGGCCGGGTAGCGGCAAGGGGCCGATGGGCAGGTGCATCGGCGGCAAAGGGTGCAGGCCCCCGCAGTAAGGGCCAGGCAGTCCGGATGCAGCAGCCGGGCCTGCCGGGCAAAGCTCTCAAAGGCTTTTTTGTGCTGCCGGGCCAGGCGCTGCATACCCTGGTAATCAAATTCATCGGCCAAGGAACCGGTGGTCTGCACCAGAACGCCGCTGCGGCACCGGCGAATCTCCTCCTCTGCCCGGGCCAAGGAGCCGCACCTCGGCGGGCAGGCCCAGTTTTTGCCGTACTGCCCGCAGCGGTCCGCCGCGCACATCTCCCGCACGGAAGGCAGGGGCCGGAAGGCCGAGAGGTTCGCCGGCGCCCAATGGGAAAAGCCGTTTTCTTTCGCCAAAGTCATCAGCCGCTCCATTGGCACCCTCCCCCCTCTTGACAAAGCCTGCCGAGATTGCTAAAAATTATAGTAGGCAAGCTAACTACAGTATAGTACAGTATAATAAGGGTAATTGCTTGTGTCAAGTATCCCGCACTTCCCCGGTGTAAAAACCTGCGCTGGGAAATCGGAAAATAACGGAACTCTTTTCCATGCCCTATCCGGGGCTTTTCTATGAGTATTTAATGAAACGGAGGACGCATTATGCAAATTCAATTCCCCCTGATCCTGGACGGCGCTACAGGCACCGAGCTACAAAAACGGGGCTTTACCGGCGACGTATGTGCCGAGGAGTGGGTGCTGGCCCACCCAGAGGCCATTGCGGATATCCAGCGCGGGTATGTGCAGGCCGGGAGCCAGGTGCTCTACTGCCCCAGCTTTGGTGCCAACCGCCAAAAGCTGGAGGAGCACGGGATCTTCAACAAAACCGCGGACTATAACCGCCGCCTGGCGGAGCTGTCAAAAAAGGCGGCAGAGGGCCGGGCCCTGATAGCCGGGGATCTCTCCCCCACCGGGCTGTTTCTGGCGCCCATGGGCCAGGCGTCCTTTGAGGAACTGGTGGACATTTATGCGGATCAGGCGGCAGGCTTGGAGCAGGCCGGGGTGGACCTGTATGTCATCGAGACCATGATGACCCTGTCCGATGCCCGGGCAGCGGTGCTGGCTGTGCGTAATGTCAGCGAAAAGCCCATCCTGGTCACTTTTACCTGCGATGAAAATGGCCGCAGCATCTCCGGAACGGACATTACAGCGGCGCTGACGGTGCTCCAGGGCATGGGCATCGACGCTTTCGGCCTCAACTGCTCCGCCGGGCCCCGGGAGATGCTGCCGCAGCTGAAGCGGCTGCGGGAATACGCCCGGGTGCCGCTGATCGCCAAGCCCAACGCCGGGATGCCCCAGATCGTGGACGGCAAGGCGGTATATCACTGCCCGCCGGAGGAATTCACGGCCCTGGTGCCGGAATTTCTGCAGGCAGGGGTGGCCATCTTCGGCGGCTGCTGCGGCACGGATGCAGGGCACATCGCGGCACTAAAAAAAGCTCTGGACGGGGCGCAGATCACGCCTCCCGCGCCGCAGCACACGGCGCTCCTCCCGGCGGCCACGGAAAAGCTGCCTATGTATTTGCCGGTGGATGCCAGGCACGGAGCGGTGATCGCCGTGACGGAGAGCCTGGAGGACGATCTGCTGGAGGCCATGGACGGGGACGAGCCTATGGTGGCTGTGGCACTGACAAGCCCGGCAGACGCGGAGGCCCTGGCGGACGTGCAGTACATGATCCAAAAGCCCCTGTGCCTGGTGTGCGATGACGGGGATGTGCTGGAGGCTGCGCTGCGAGTCTATCAGGGCCGGGCGCTGTATGAGGGCCCGGTGCCGGAGGAGCGGCTGGAAACGCTGCGAAAAAAGTATGGCGTAATCTATTAAGCGTGGGGATCAAAAGCCGCCGGAGGTAAGGTGCGGGGCGGTCGACAGCCTTAGCTGAGGCCCAAAGCAGCCGCATCAAGACGGCGACAGATGCCATGGGCAGAGTGAGGCGGGACAGCTTATTCCAAATGAACCCACTGATCCTCCCGGGTAAGGCAATGGTAAATTTACGGTTTCTGAACAGCTTGCAGCGGGGCTCCTTGACTTTTACGGTGCAATGCGCTAAAATGTGAATAGTTTAAGGAACCGCCTGCGGAGCAGGCAAAAATAAAAAGAGCCGCAGCGCCGGAAGGTTTTTTCCGGGGCGGATTTTTTGCGGCCGGACGGGAGAAGCAATGAAACAGAAAAACACCAAGAATTTCGGCACCCGCTGGGGCTTTATCCTGGCCTCGGTGGGCTCCGCTGTGGGCATGGCCAATGTGTGGGGCTTCCCCAACAAGCTGGGCAGCAACGGCGGCGGCGCATTTCTTCTGATCTACCTGCTGTTCGTATTCATTTTCAGCTATGTGGGGCTGCCGGCGGAGTTTGCCATGGGCCGCCGGGCCGGGACCGGCACCCTGGGCGCCTATGAAAACGCCTGGGCCACCCGCAGCAAGGGTATGGGCAAGGCCGGCGGGCTTCTGGGCTGGCTGCCTCTGGCGGGGTCACTGTGCATCGCCCTGGGATACGCGGTCATCGTGACCTATATTCTCAAGGCGCTGGTGGACTCCGTGGCGGGCACACTGATGACCACCGACACCGCCGCCTGGTTTGGCCAGTTCTCCTCCACACCCTTTTCCGTGGTCCCCTACCATATTATTGTGGTGGTGGGTACGCTGCTGACCCTGTATTTGGGCGCCCGCAGCATTGAAAAAACCAACAAGATCATGATGCCTGTGTTCTTCATCATTTTCCTGGTTTTGGCGGTGCGGGTAGCACTTCTCCCCGGCTCCTCCGCCGGTTATCGCTTTATGTTCACACCGAACTGGGCGGCACTGAAGGATCCCATGATCTGGATCTGGGCCATGGGCCAGGCCTTCTTCTCCCTGTCGGTGACGGGCAGCGGTATGATCGTGTACGGTGCGTATTTATCCAAGGAGGAGGATGTGGTACACATGGCCCAGCGGACGGCGCTGTTTGACACCATTGCAGCGGTGGTGGCGGCGCTGGTCATCATCCCTGCCTGCTTCTCCTATAACCTGGATGTGGGTGCGGGCCCGGGGCTGCTGTTTGTGACCCTGCCCACCATTTTGCAGGATATCCCCTTGGGCCGGCTGTTTGCCATCATCCTGTATGTGGCCATGATTTTTGCGGGAATCAGCTCCCTGCAGAACATGTTTGAGGCGGTGGTGGAGTCGCTGATGCACAAATTCCCCAAGCTGAGCCGCACGGCGGCCCTGGCCATCCTGTGCGCACTGTGCCTGGGCATCGGCCTGTTTATGGAGCCCATCGCCAAGTGGGGCACCTGGATGGATCTGGTTTCCATCTACATCATCCCCATCGGGGCCACCCTGGGTGCGGTGTCGTGGTTCTATGTGATGAAGAAGGATGACCTGCTGACGGCCATCAACACCGGCAGCCACAAGACCCGGGGCGCCCTGTGGTACAGCGTGGGCCGGTATGTGTATGTGCCCTTGGCGCTGGTGCTGTGCCTGGTGGCACTGATCGGCGGCGTGGCCTTTTAAGAAAAAATTGAAATTGGGCATAAGAATCCCCTCCGGAAGCCGCGGCTTCCGGAGGGGATTTTGCGTGTAGGGCAGCGGGTCGTAGGGGAGCCTTTTAGGAGTGCGGATTGCCACAGCCAGTGTGCGCACTGGCTTCGCAATGACGGGCTTTTGCAAGGGGTACGGTGGGACAGCGGGACACATGGGTCCCGCCCTACACGGCATTATTTTGTAGGGGCGGACGACCCTGTCCGCCCGGCTCGGCGCGTTCCTTGTGGTGCGTAGGGGAGGGGCTCTGCCCCTCCCGCGGGCGACCGCGAGGGTCGCCCCTACGGACGGGAACAAGGAGCGCGGTAAAGCGGGGCGTCGAGGACGCCGCCCCCTACGGAGGGGAACAAGAAGTGCTGTATGGCGGGCGGGGCAGCTGCGTGCGCAGGCGGTGGAGAGTGACATAGACATGATTTTCCGAGAGGGAGAAACGCTTGGCAATGTCGGCCACGCTGTCAAAATACCAGTAGCGGCAGACAAAAATAGCCGCCGGCAGCATCTAAGCTGTTCGGCGACTATTTGTTTTTATTGAGATGTTCTTTTAAAATAAGATTTATATATTGTGAAAGGGATCGATCATCGTTTTCGGCTTCAATTTTTATCTTTTCCAGAATATCGCTATCTATTGTAATACTGATTTTCTCTTTTAATGCTTTCACAAAACCACCCCTCTTTTTTATTTATTTTATCATATTGTGAGATTTTATATTGACAAATCGTATAAAGTAGGATAAAGTAGGATTATAAACTTGCATAGAAATGAAAGGAGCTCATATTATGGCAAAGTTTTCTTATGAAATGTCCGATAACGAAGCTATTCTTGCGTTTAAGCAAAATTTTATGGGTCAAGGCGTTGGAAATGTTGCAATCCTGAAGGATAAAGGTAATGAATTCACGCTCGGTGCTCCCGGCATGACCGTAAAGGTTTCCTTTAAAAACGGCATCTGCACAACAGCAGCTTCTCTGGCGGGAAAAATTCTGGAAGGCACTGTAAATACGAAAATTGAATTAATTGATGGATTTACGAAAATGTAAAGTATCCACACTCGCAAGTTTAAGCCCCCACTCTCGTTTACCTGTGCAAACGAGAATGGGGACTTATCCATTTTCATACTCAAAAGAGAAAAAGGCCTGGAAAAGATGCTCTTTTCCAGGCCTTTGTTTCTTAGCCCCACAGGGCAGTGAGCATGGGGATGATCTGCTTTTTGCGGCTCATGACACCGGGCAGGAACAGGGTGTTGTCCTTGGGCTCCACCGAGAAAGCGTTGCGGATGGCGTCGTCGCTGCCTACATACAGTAGCTGCGTGCCCTCCAGCAGAACATCCGTGAGCATCAGCAGTACCATGTCGTAGTGGTGCTCGTCCCGGATGCGGTTCATCTCCCGGAGCAGCTCCTCCTTGCGGCTCATGATGTCCAGAGAGTCCAGGCAGGTGATCTGCCCCACGCCCAGCACCTGCTCGGCGATATGGAACTCCTTGAAGTCTGAGGCGATCATCTCCTGCACCGGCTTATCCGGGCTGACGGAGGCAAACAGCTCCTTGCCCAGATCGTCCAGCTTGATATTGGCAATGCGAGCCAGACGCTCGGCCATGGAGATATCCCGCTTGGTGCAGGTGGGCGACTTGAACATCACCGTGTCGGACAGAATGGCCGCCGCCATAAGCCCGGCCATGGGTCCGGAGGGGATGACACCGTGCTCCTGATACATGGCGGCGATGATGGTATTTGTGCTGCCTACGGGCTCATTGCGCACATGAATGGGTTGGGCGGTTTGGATGTCCGCCAGGCGGTGGTGGTCAATGATTTCCAAAATCTCCGCCTGATCCAGGCCCGGCACGGATTGGGCAAACTCGTTGTGATCCACCAGCACCACCTGCTTGCGCCGGGGGCGCAGCAAATGATACCGGGACAGGGTGCCCACGACTTTTTCGTTTTCGTCCAGCACGGGATAGCTGCGGTAGCGGCTCTTGAGCACCACCTCCCGGACGTCGTCAATATAATCGTCCAGGTGGAAGCAAACGATCTCCCCCCGCTGGCAGGGCCGGGAAATGGGGATAGATTGGTAGATCAGGCGGCAGGCGCGGCCGGCAGTAAAGGGCGTGGATATGATGCAGGTATTGCCGGCATAATCCTCCAGCGCGGGATCAACATCCGCACGGCAGATGATCAGGCAGCTGACATGCTGATCCAGGGCCCGCTGGATCATATCCGGCTGGCTGGCCACCAGGACAATATTGTTTCTGCCGGAAAAACGCAGGTTCTCCGCGGCCTGGGGCATAGCCACCACAACGCTGCCGCTGATGTTGGTGGGCACACTGCCGCCCTCGTTGACGATGCGCCCCTCCAGTACACTGACCAGGTTAAACACCGGCAGCTCCTCCACCTGGCTGTCCACCAAGGTCTCCATGCTGAAGGTAGCGATGTCTCCGGCAGAGAGCATGCCGTACAGAGTGTCATCGTCATTCACCACGGGGACGGCGGAAATACGCTGCTCCCGCATCACATGCCAGGCCCGGTCCATGGTGACGGAGGAGCTGAGGCAGGGGGGCGTGTCATACTCCAGGTCCCGGACCTGGGTGCGGACCGTGCGGATGGCCATGGGCTCGTTAAAGCCAAAATGCTTGAGCATACGGTTTGTTTCATCGCTGATGTGTCCCAGGTGCGCCGCAACATACTGCCGGTCGCCCAGGGCGTTGCGCAGGGCGGCATAGGACATGGCCGCCACAATGGAATCCGTATCCGGATTGCGGTGGCCGGTTACAAAAATCTCGTTCATGGTCTCTCCTCCCGGGAGCTTTTTTACCATTATAAAGCGGCGGTAATTGATTTTCAATACGAGGATAGTATAAATTTTGGGTATTTGGTGCGATTTTTTCCGTGAAAAGGCAGAGAAGGGGCAGGAATGATAACACAGGGGAGGAAAAAGCCCCGCCGGGTGGGCGGGGCTTTGGGGTCAGGCGATGGCGATATTGGGCATACCGCCGGAATATGCTATGGTATCCTCCGCATCCCCCTCGTCCGTGGCGCTGAAGGCTTCCCCGGGAGAGCTGATTATGCCCCACTCCTGCAGGAGGGCCAGGGTGCGGGTACACTGGAGATTGAGTCTGGCGGAGATGGTTTTTTCATCGTCCTCCAGCGTGATGTCGAAGTGGCTGTTTTGGTAGTCATAGAGGGCGGGATCCAGCATATTCATGTGGGCGATGTCCTCCAAAAGCGTCTGATACAGGAGCTTACACTCCTGGGCCGACAGATCCCGGATCAGGTCCTTGTCGGAATTGTTTATATAGCCGTGGCGGAGAGCCTCCGCGTTCACATTCACACTGTCCAGCACCACGCTGCGGCGGAAAGTCTCCGATTCCAGCATAGCCCGGACGGCGGTGAGATCCTCATCGCGCAGCTGGTACTTCCGGGAGAGGGTCCCGCCGTTTTTCAGATTGTAGGTGATGTAGATGGTGTTTATCTCCGACGAGTCAGGGGTGCGGTTCTCCCCGGCAGCGCGGCCAGCAAGGTAGCGATGGGCCTGGACAATGGCGCCGATTTCCTCCGGGTCGGTGATTTTTGCCGTATTTCGGTAGATGGACCGCTGATAGATCCCCACAGACTCCACCTGGCTGACCTGGGGAACACGGCGCTCATAGCCGAACACATCCGCCCGAATACACAGGCACAGGGCTACCAGGGCAATGCACAGGGCCAGCAGCTCCGGCCAGAGCTTGCCAAAGACTCGCGGCGTGCGGGCAATGAGCATCTGCGTGCCGATCATGCACACCAGGCCCAGGGTCACGATGCAGGCCAGCAGAGCCTGGGTATTGCCGGTGCAGTTGAGCATCTCCGCCAGCACAAGGCCCAGCCCCAGGCCGCCCAGCAGACCCACAGCCCACCGCACCACCGGGCGCAGAGGCCGGAAGGACAGAGTGTCACCGGAGGCCTCGCTGCGGCGGATGCGATAGAGCAGGGCGCCGGCAACCAGCAGCACCAAGGCCGCGATGCCATACACCAGCAGGCTCTTCCATGCGGAGGCGGTCAAAACGAAGGTGCCGTCCTCTGCGTACATCTCCTGCAGGTCCAGGTGCAGGCGCAGGACCGGGGTGAGCCAGGTCACAATATTGTTCCGGCCCATGGAATACACCGTGTCGTTATAGCTGGGGTAGAAGATGCTGCACATACCGTCCGCCAGAATACGGCAGAAGATGGCCACGCAGTTTACCGCGCCGTAGGCCACGGCCATGGCCGGGAGCCAGCCGCAGAGCATACAGCAGAAGCTGCCCAAGGCAAAAAACAGCAGGAAGGTCACCAGGGAAAACACCAGCCAGGAAAGGCTGGCCCCCCAATGGGTGACACCGTTCTGCGCTGAAAGCAGGCAGATCAGCACATTGCTCACCGCCACACAGCCCACGCCGCACAGCACATGGGTGCGGAACTGGCAGCCACGGCTTGCAGGGAAGCTGTGCATACCGTAGGTGCCCCGAGGGCTGGACAGATAGGTAAACAAGGCCATGGCCAGCATAATGCCGAAAATGAGATTCATCCAGATGGCGGTGGTGGACGTGCCGAGGATCTCCATGGCAGTGCTTCTGGCCTGCAGCAAAAAGTCATCCGGCGAGGGATCCACATCGTTCCACATCCGCAGGGGCAAAATCAAAAACCACAGGAAGGTATAGCCGGCCAAGAGGGGCCAGCAGCGGCGCAGATCGCTGCGCAGCAGGGCCGGATTAAAGCAGGATTTTGTGAGCAGCATCGTCCGCACCTCCTAATTCATAGATAAAAATTTCCTCCAGGGTCAGGGGGATGGCCTCCAGCAGCACGGGGTCGGTAATCTGCATACGGCGGCAGATCTCCTCGCTGCTGCCGCGCATGATATAGGTATGCACCCGGCCCACCTGAGAGCGGTGCAGGATCTGCAGCTCCGTGGGGAGCGTGGGCTCCTCTGCCGTTTTGTAGGCCACCTGGAGCTTGACGGTGTTATCCTGCAGGTCCGAGAGGGTGCGCTCTAAAAGCACCTTTCCCTTATCCATAATGCCCACATGGTCACACACATCCTCCAGCTCCCGGAGGTTGTGGCTGGAGAGGAGCACCGTGGTGCCCCGGGCGGACACATCGTCCAGCAGCACCTGCCACACCTGCCGGCGCATGACGGGGTCCAGGCCGTCCACCGGCTCATCCAGCACCAGGTACTCCGGCAGGCAGCTCATGGTGATCCAAAAGGCCGCCTGGCGCTGCATACCCTTGCTCATGCGGCGGATGGGCTTCTTTTCCGGCAAGTGAAATAGCTCCCGAAGCTTTTCAAACCGTCCCCCATCAAACTGGGGATACATGCCCGCGTAGAGCTTGGCCATTTCCCGGATAGTGGATTGATTATAGTAGAACCAGTCATCGGGAATGGAGACGATGCGCTCCTTGACATGGCGGTTTTCAAACACCGGAACGCCGTTTACCAGCACCTGGCCGGAATCCTGCTTATACACACCGGTGATGTGGCGCAGCAGCGTGGACTTGCCCGCCCCGTTGGGGCCCACCAGACCGTACACCGCCCCCTTGGGCACGGTGAGGGTGGCGCTGTCCAGAGCTGTGAAGCCGTCAAAGGTTTTTACCAATTTTTTTACTTCGATCATTTTTCTTCCTCCTCTCTCCACAGATCCAGCCACTGCTGCTCTGTCATGCCCAGCTGCCGCAGCTCCAGTATCGTGTCGTGCAGGCCCTCCGTAAGCTCAGCCATGCGGCGCCGGCCTTGGTCGCCGTCCTCGGCCACAAAGCTGCCCCGGCCGGCCACGGAATATACAAAGCCCTCCGCCTCCAGCTGGGCCATGGCCCGCTGAATGGTGTTGGGGTTGATGGCCAGCTCCGTGGCCAGCTTGCGCACCGAGGGCAGCTGGTCCCCCGGCTGCAGCACACCGGTCACCATCAGACGCCGCAGCCCGTCCCGCACCTGCTGGTGGATGGGCCGGCTGTCCCGATAGTCCAAATGAAGCACATCGTCTCCTCCCCTCTTGTGTTTTTAGTGTATTAGTGGTATTAGTACGGTTAATATATCACGGCAATTTGCCCCTGTCAAGGGGGAAAACTGGGAATATTTTCGCCCGGCGGCGGGCATGATGGGAGGAGTGATGTGCGTAGGGGCCGATGCCTACATCGGCCCGGTGGCACCGAGTTTCAAATCGTGCGGTGGGCGGTGGGCCCTCACTCCGCCACGATGATGCGGTGGTTATCCGGCGGCGGGCTGAGGGCAGCCCGCCCTACCAGAAAAATTGGAGACTATGGAGAGGACGGACAGGGTCGTCCGCCCCTGCGGAGGGTTTTGGCTGGTGCATGGGGTATTACGGATTGCCACACCAGTGACGTCGGTCACTGGCTCGCAATGACAGGTTTGCAAGAGCTGCGGTGGGCGGCGGGACACATGGGTCCCGCCCTACAGAAAATATTTGTAGGGCAGGGCCCGCGTGGCCTGCCGGGAGGCTGCGGTGCAGGCCCGGTGCGGGTCGTCCGGTAGGCCGACCCCTACGCACCGTTTACCGGTAAAAAGCCGTAGGGGGCGGCGTCCCCGACGCCCCGTGCCCCACACACGGGCAACCGCATAATTCGCTTCCTACATATTTACAATAAGGAGGAACAACTATGAAGGCTATGGTCTATCAGAAAAGCTGTATTCAGTGCGGGCTGTGCGCGTCCGTGTGTCCGGAGGTGTTTTCCCTGCTGCCGGGACAGGCGGCGGTGGCCCGGGACGAGGACATCCCCACTAATCTGCAGGTCAGCGCCCGGGCAGCGGCGGAGGGCTGTCCTACAGACGCTATTTCCATCCAATAAAAATATTCCCGATTTTTTAAAATCATGCTTTACAAGCCACGGGGAGTGTGGTATCTTATTATGGTACGCTGCTATGCGTATGAATTGCCCTTGCCTTAGTCCCGCGGATGCTTCACCCGTCCCGGCACTCAGACAGCGGGCAGACATAAAAGAAAGGTGGAACTAAACCATGATGCTGAAAGACCAAAAGACCTCTATCATCGAGGCCAACCGTACCCACGAGAACGACACCGGCTCCCCTGAGGTGCAGGTGGCTATCCTTACCGAGCGTATCAGCCAGCTCACCGCCCATCTGAAGGTGCATCCCCACGACTTCCACAGCCGCCGCGGTATGCAGATGATGATCGGTAAGCGCCGTCGTCTGCTGGACTATCTGGCCAAGAAGGACATTGAGCGTTATCGTGCTCTGATCGCCAAGCTGGGTCTGCGTCGATAATTTCAGGAACCCGGGTGGTGCAGGCTCTCCTGCGCCACCCTGTTTTCACATTTACCTGCCGCATCAATCCATCCCGCCGGAGAAAACAGCACCTTTAGCGTTTGAAACTGCGCCTTGTATCCGGGACGTGCTTTCAAGTGCTAAAGGGTTTATCTCCGGAGGGGAATCCAATTTAAAAAAGGAGATAAAACCATGTCAACGATCATTACCAAGCGCCAGTTCCCCGGCTATCACAAGTATGAGCTGGATCTGGCCGGCCGCCCCCTGACGCTGGAGGTGGGCAAGCTGGCCGAGCTTGCCAACGCCGCCGTGATGGTGGGCTACGGCGACACCCGGGTGCTCTGCTGCGTCACCGCCGCCCCCCGTCCCCGGGACGGCATCGACTTCTTCCCCCTGAGCGTGGACTTTGAGGAGAAGATGTACTCCGTGGGCCGGATCCCCGGCAGCTTTAACCGCCGCGAGGGCCGCCCCGGCGAGAAGGGCATCCTCACCAGCCGCGTCATCGACCGGCCCATCCGCCCCCTGTTCCCCTCCGATTTCCGCAACGATGTGTCCGTCATGTGCACCGTGATGGCCGTGGATCACGACTGCTCCCCCGAGGTAGCCGCCCTCATCGGCACCTCCGCCGCCCTGGCCATTTCCGACATCCCCTGGAATGGGCCCGTGGCCGCCCTGAAGGTGGGCCTGGTGGACGGCAAGCTGCTCTTTAACCCCACCAGCGAGCAGCGCAAGGTCAGCGACCTGGATGTGACCGTGGTGTCCACGGGCAAGAAGGTGGTCATGATCGAGGCCGGCGCCAATGAGGTGCCCAACGATGTGATGTTTGAGGCCATCCGTATGGCCCACGAGGAGAATCAGAAGCAGATCGCCCTCATCAATCAGATGGTCGCCGAGATCGGCAAGCCCAAGTTCGACTATCCCCACGCCGACTTCAACCAGGAGCTGTTTGACAAGATCGTTGCCGACTTCATGGACGAGGCCAAGGCCGCCATGGACACCGACGACAAGAATATCCGCGAGGCCCGCTGGAACGAGATGATCGAGCACTGGCACGAGAAGTATCTGGAGGAGTATCCGGATATGGACCAGTACCTGGAGGAGTTTACCTACAAGTTCCAGAAGAAGATCGTGAAGGCCTGGCTGCTGGCGGGTCACCGTGTGGATGGCCGCCAGAAAAACGAGATCCGTCCCCTGGACGCCGAGGTGGCCGTGCTGCCCCGTGTCCACGGCTCGGGCCTGTTTACCCGGGGCCAGACGCAGGTGCTGAGCGTATGCACCCTGGATACCCTGTCCGCCAATCAGAAGCTGGACACCATCTGGGAGGAGACCGAGAAGCGCTACATGCACCACTACAACTTCCCCAGCTACTCCGTAGGCGAGGCCAAGCCCGCCCGCAGCCCCGGCCGGCGTGAGATCGGCCACGGCGCTCTGGCAGAGCGTGCCCTGCTGCCCGTGATTCCTCCGGTGGAGGAGTTCCCCTACGCCATCCGCGTGGTATCCGAGGTGGTGTCCTCTAACGGTTCTACCTCCCAGGGCTCCATCTGCGGCTCCACCCTGGCGCTGATGGATGCGGGCGTGCCCATCAAGGCCCCGGTGGCCGGCATCTCCTGCGGCCTGATCCAGGATGACGACGGCTCCTTCACCACCTTTATCGACATCCAGGGCGTGGAGGACTTCCACGGCGAGATGGACTTCAAGGTGGCCGGCACCAAGAAGGGCATCACCGCCATTCAGATGGACCTGAAGAACGACGGCCTGACCATGGAGATCATCAAGAATGCCCTGGACATCACCTACGATGCCCGGGTGCAGATCCTGGATCAGGTGATGCTGCCGGCAATTGCCGAGCCCCGGCCCGAGGTCAGCAAGTACGCCCCCAAGATGGTCACCCTGCACATTGACCCGGACAAGATCCGCGAGGTCATCGGCAAGGGCGGCAGCGTGATCCAAAAGATCGTGGCAGAGTCCGGCGCCAAAATTGACATCGATGACGACGGCACCATCCACATCGCCTCCCCCGATGCCGAGAGCTGCGCCATCGCCAAGAAGTGCATTGACGACATCGTGTTCGTGCCCGAGGTGGGCGCCCTGTACTATGGCCGCGTGGTGCGCCTGATGACCTTCGGCGCTTTCGTGGAGCTGGCCCCCGGCAAGGATGGCCTGGTGCACATCTCCAAGCTGGCCGACCACCGCATTGAGAAGGTGGAGGACGCCTGCAAGGTGGGCGACATGATGTGGGTGAAGGTCACGGAGATCGATGAAAAGGGTCGCGTGAACCTGAGCCACAAGGACGCCATGAAAGAGATCAAGGCCAAGGAGGCCGCCGGCGAGCCTATTAAATAAGGCACGGATTTTTCCTGAATACTGCAAAAGGAGGACACCCGGTTGGTGTCCTCCTTTTTTGTGCGGCAGCGGACAGCCGCCTGCGATATATCCCCTCACATTGACAAGCTTTTCCTCTGGCTTGCTATAATTTCGTCAGGTGCTGCACGAAGGGCAGGACTTCTCCGGGGCATTTTTTGAATTTCCCGACAGTTTTCCCGCATTTTTTTCGCCCGCTTCTGTTATATTCAAAAAAAAGGAGGCGGTTTACGTGAAAAATACTCTTAAAAACGACTTCCTCTCCAGCCGGGTCCGGTACATACCCTTAGAGCACATCGTGCCCAATCCCCACCAGCCCCGGCGGGATTTTGACCTGGCGGCCCTGGCGGAGCTGGCGGACAGCATCCGCCAGTACGGCGTCCTGCAGCCTGCCACGGTGCGTACCCGGGGCCGGGACTATGAGCTGGTGGCCGGAGAACGGCGTTTCCGGGCAGCCAAGCTGGCGGGGCTGAAGGAGCTGCCGTGCCTCATCGCCCAGGTGGGAGAGGAGGACTCGGCCCTGCTGGCCCTGATGGAAAATCTCCAGCGCCGGGACCTGAATTATATGGAGGAGGCAGCGGCCATTGCCCAGCTGGTGCAGCGGTGGGGCCTGAGCCAGGAGGAGGCGGCCCGGAAGCTGGGCAAAAGCCAATCCGCCGTGGCCAATAAGCTGCGGCTGCTGCGCCTGCCCGGCACCGTGGTGGAGCTGCTGCAGCAGGGAGATCTGTCCGAGCGCCACGCCCGGGCGCTGCTGCGCCTGGCAGACGAGGAGGAGCAGCTGGCGGCGGCGAAAACCATCATCGCCCGGGGGCTGAATGTGGCGCAGACAGAGGAGTACATTGAGTCGCTGCTGCGGAAGATCCAGGTCACGCCGCCCCACCGGCGGCCCACGTTCATCCTCAAGGATGTGCGGCTGTTCCTCAACAGCCTGGACCGCTCCCTGAGCCTCATGCGCTCGGCAGGAGTAGACGCCGCCTGCGGCCGCCAGGACACGGAGGACGAGATCCTGCTCACCATCCGGATACCTAAGGCAAGACGGGTGGGGTGAAAGCAAAAACGGACTGAATTCAGTCCGTTTTTTGCCGCGGATGTGCCGGCGAGTCTTGCAATGCAGAAAAGAAAGGGCCGCCAAACCCCAGCGGGGCGATGTGGGCATCGCCCCCTACGCAGAAACCGGAAGCCTGAGTAGGGGCGACCGCAGGGGGCGCCCCTACTCACCCGTTTACATCCCTGTCTCCATAGGGCGGGGTGACCATACTCACCGCCGCACATTGCCAGAAGTCAAAGTGCAGCAGAGTAAAATGCTGCACTTTTTTGTGTGTGCTTTTGTTTTAGTTGTAAGTCACGTCAAGCAGCTTCTGGTTGACACGAGTCTGCACTTCAATATAATAGGCCAGCTCGTCATCATTCAAGTCCTCATTTTCCCATTGTTCAAATTTTTTGGCAAAATCAGCATATTTTCTCATGTAGCTTGCATAATCGGCAATCAAATCTATGTCGCTGGGGTTATTGTTGTACTTTTCCATAAAGGCAACATATTCATCCACAAAGGCCTCATAGCTGTCCATGGCGGCCTTGAAATCACTGCGCAGACCGGATGTATTTTCTTGCTGATCGGACTTGTCGGATTCGTCCGGTGTAGGCGTAACAGGTTCGGAATCGGGCGCAGTACCAGAAGTACCCTTTGGCGCTTCCAGTTCAACCAGCATGACATTGTTGCCTTTGTACGTCAAGGAAATATGTGAGCCTGCCGCATTATCAGCGCGGTAGTAGGTATCACCCTTGTCATAGTTAGCGTGAAAGCCTGCCGCAGCGCAATCGGTCACATACTGATCGAAGGCTGCCTTACTGGTGTCGCCGATGTACACAGAGAAATGATTCTCATATTCATAGTTGAATTTTCCCATGTTGGATTTTGGAGCGGGTACCTGCTGGCCCAGCGCACTGGCAGGCCAGGATATACTGTTAATCGCCATAGGTGCCTCCAGCGAAATGGACAGGCGCTCGCCAATGTGGCTCAAGCTAAGGAAGTACCCCTCGGCATCATAGGCAGAGTAGTCGCTTGTGCCCTTGTCGGCATCCACGGTAAAACCCTTGGCAATGCACTCACTCAGATACGCGGTGTATCGGTCGTCGGATACCTTGTCAATGTGAACACTGAGTTCTTCGGCGGTGTTGGTGTACAGGGATCCTTTGTTAGAGGGTGGGACGGGGAGACGCTGGTGCAGTTCGACATTATCCCAATTGATCTTATCGTTTTTCTTGCCGCCTGTAATTGCATTGATAGCTGCAATAACAACAACGGCTATCAGGACATAGAACCACCACCGCTTTGTGATGGGGCGAGCAGTCTTTTCTTTCGGGGCAAAAGGCGCTTGGTCTGCAAATTTATTTTTCATAGCTGATTTCCTTCCTTCCTAACGGTTGATAGGTACTTATAACTTCATAATAGTAAAAATATTTACTAAAGTCAATAGTAAATATTTTTACTTGCGTATACTACCTCACAGAAAGGTGGGGGAAGATATGAATGCGTATACCATTAATCTGCGAAATCTCCGGGAGGATCACGACCTGACCCAGCAGCAGGTGGCGGAGTATTTGGGGACATCGCAGACCATGGTGGCCCGGTATGAGCGAGAGGCCAGCGAGCTGCCCTTGCGGCATTTTATCCGCCTTTGCCAATTGTATAAGGTGTCCTCGGACGAAGTGCTGGGTCTATGGCGCAAAAAATGAAATCAGGAGCGGACTGAATTCAGTCCGCTTTTTGCCACGGAAGCGCCGACGAGTCTTGCAATGCAGAAAAGAAAGGGCCGCAAAACCCCAGCGGGGCGATGTGGGCATCGCCCCCTACGCAGAAAATAAGAGGCCGGGGCAGCAGGTTGGCGGCCAAAAGGCAGAGGGACAGGCGATGCGCCTGTCCCTCTGTGTGCTATAAATATTACTTCTT
>ENA-UBIJ01000176-UBIJ01000176.1-human-gut-metagenome-genome-assembly--contig:-NODE-176-length-36778-cov-13.829889_pt1 | contig 36778 bp, 22 predicted proteins | sample MGYA00244944_ERZ654876 | MGnify/ENA primary metagenome ERZ654876 (study PRJEB26926, sample SAMN06164748) | human gut metagenome | biome: ENVO:00009003; feature: ENVO:2100002; material: ENVO:00002003...
ATCTACACGCGTAAGATCGTCGGCAGCGTCAGATGTGTATAAGAGACAGAGCACAGTTACCTTGTAACCTACATAAACTACATCAAGTTGCATATTCTTTTAATTGTGATGGGCCTTGGTTTCCTATGAGGAAAGCTACAGGTTCATTTGCTGCTTGGGGTTGTGATGAATGCTGTGATTGTGAAAAACCCGAAATGTGGGTTAAGGATGAAGTATTAGTAAATCTAGTTGTAGATCTATACGGTAATATTGATAAAACCGAAGCACTAGAAATGCTAAATACTAATAAAAACATGAAGACAATACTTAGGAACCTAATTAATAAGCATACTATTAATTTAGATTATATGAAAGGTAATACAAGTACGAATCCTAATTGGGATTTGCAATATAGTATTAAACCCGGTTATATAATGACAAATGCACCATGTGGGTATCTAAAATTATCATACAGTGCTATACCTACTGATGAAGATGGGTATCCATTAATTCCAGATAGTGCTTCATATATGGAAGCAATTTACTGGTACATTGCACAAAAAATAGGATTTCAAAAGTATATAAGAGGCGAAATGAATCAACGTATATATTATGATATGCGTAATTCTTGGAACTTCTACTGTAAGCAAGCATATGCAGAAGCTATGCTACCTAATGAAGATGAATTAGAGTCTATTAAAAATACATGGAACAAGATACATACAGAATTTCTTGATCATAACACATTTTATAGTCATACTGGTTCTAGACAACATATATATAATGCTAATTAATTATGAATGCAAGAAGACAAACAAATACATTTTCTGGTGGCATGAATATGGACGTAGATTATTCTGTCTTAAAAGAAAATCAGTATATTTATGCTGAGAACATTCGTATATTAACGAATGAAGGGTCTTCTTTTGCAGCAATGCAAAATATAGAAGGATTCCTAGCGTGTAGACCTTCTTCAAATTTGTCTGGTGAAACTATTATACATGTTACCACAATAAGAGATTGGGCGATTGTCTTTACTAAGATTAATGGTACAAATAACAATAATGTCTATAGAATTGATTTTTCTAGATCACAAGAAGAACCAATCGTGACGAAAGTAGTAACCAATAGACCTTTAGATATAACAGTTTCGTCTAGTAATGTTGCTGCAATTAGTAGTGTATGTAGATGGGAAGCAAGTAATAATGTAAAAGTATATTGGGCAGATGGTCATTCACAAATTAAAGTAATCAATGTGGATGATGATCACATATCTAGTAATTCATCTATTACTTCGGATACTATAGTAATGCTACCAAAGGCTACATTACCTCCATTTGAATTTAATGGATTTGGAACAGGTAGTTTAGAATCTGGAATGATACAGTACTGTTATCAATTGTTTAAAGTAAGAGGTACAGAGTCTGCAATATCTCCACTTACCCCTCTTTATCATTTGAGTGACGGAGATCAAAAAACTAATTACAATGCTGTAAAAGGAAGTTCTAAAGGACAAAATACTGGTAAGTCCATAAAGTTACAAGTAAGAAACAATAGCACTGGATTTGATAGGGTTAGAATAATCTCTTTATTCTACAAGGCAAAGAATGAGGTACCTGTAATATCTATAGTAGATGATATAGTTATTGGAACTGGTTCTGTAATAAACTATGAAGATAAAGGCGGTAGTTTAGTATCGGAATTAAGTATTGATGAATTTAATTCATTAGCTAATTATACATTTATACCTGAAGTAATAGAATCTAAAGATAACAGATTATTTGCTGCCAATCTTACTGAGGAAACATGGGATGTAGAATATGATGCTAGAGCATTTAGAGCTAATTCTTCTGGTAATGTATTATTGCTATCTAACTCTGGTTCTTCGTTAAACTTTGCTCTATCAGCATTAACTACTACAAATATACCTAAAGACCACGATTGTATATGCCCATTTAATGTAGACGGCAGTGCATACAAATACACTACTTCTCCAACAGGAGGATACATACAAGGTGGAAAAGGCAAGAATGTATCATATAGATTTATTACTACAGATTTACTAGAAGATGCATCTACTACATCTAGAGGAATGATAAATGAAGAATTTACATTCAATTCTTCTTCAAGATCACTTACTAGTTTAGGTATCAACTATGAAGGTAATGATAAATCAAATTCAATAAGTTTATCGTCTGGTAATAAGATACCAAACTATTCTAATGCTGAAATAGAATCCAAAGTAAAAGGATATATGAGGGATGAAATCTATAGATTTGGTATTATACTATACAATAAACAAGGTTTAGCATCTCCTGTACATTGGATAGGTGATATAAGAATGCCATCTAATAAAGATTCTGGTTATAAGTTTTTTACTTCCAATGAGGCTAGTGATTATGGATCTAATTTATCAGTTGTTACTAAACCTCTTGGCATTGAATTTGAAGTAAAGAATTTACCATCAGATGTGGTAAGATATGAAATAGTTAGATGCGAAAGAACTCTATCTGATAGAACTATATTAGCTCAAGGAGTAGTAAGTTGCATTACAAATTATGATAGAGATTCTAATATCTTAACACCATTCCCATATCTAGCTTATTCAAATAAGCATGGTTACTATGCAAAGACTCACAACAATGGAGATTTCCAATATACCTTTAACTTGTCAGATACACAATCTAATAATTATTTCATGTTTGTATCTCCAGAAATAGCAGTCAACAGAGAAAATGCTGATGCATTAATTGATAAGTTTCAAACAGTTGAAAAGGTAGGATTTATGACATCTCCTATTACTGCGGACGGTGATTGGGGAATTACAGAAGCTGGAGCTACAAAAGTATTAGCAAATGCTAGATCTATAAAGTGCGATGGTACTACGATAAAACCAACTAAAACATTAGGTAATCAACCTAGTAATGGCTATGTATCTGGAGGATGTGTTGTGATAAATAATGATGATTTTTATGCAGCATTGTTAGCTAAATACTATGGACTATATGTTGAAAGTGGTGTACAATCAGCTGCAATAGAAAGTGCAAAATATGCTGGTCCTAGTAGTCCTTGGTTAACAAACGGTGATCAGCCTTGGTATAATGCTGAAGCAGTGACTATTGGTGACAAAGTTTATTATAACTGGGTGTGGGATAATATTAGAACTGCAGGAGATGGTGAAGTAGATAAGACTGATGCAAATAATGTTAGAAAATATGGTCCACATGGAATTTGTGCTATATTTAAAAGTGATAACATGATCTCTAACATATCTTTAGCATCAGGATCTTCAAGTGCTAGATATTTAAATGCAGTAGTATTATGTAACATGAAACAAAGTGTAAATGCTTATGGTGGCAATTCCTACTCTGCTGTACAGAATTCTGTGTATATTACTACAGGAGCTAGTGCTGAATCTAGTGTTTCCACAGTGTTGTGTTATGGTGGCGATACTTATCTAAACATATTTGATTATAATAACTGTATGTTTAGTTACAATACAGATGATTATTATAATAATAAATCAAATAGATTATTTTTAGGTGCGTTCATACCATGTGAATCAAGTATTAATTTAGCATTAACCCATGCTGATTCATCTATAAATAGAACTTATCAAGCTGGTGATGGATATGCTAATCATTTTGTAGAAGACGATATAGTAACTGTTGGAGATTTATACACTCAAAATACTCCATCATATGCATACAATGACGCATATTCTGCTCAGCCTAATGCAAAGAAATTTGTAGCTAAATCTATCTATAATATAGATAATCTATTAACAGATACTCGTATCATATCTTCAGAACTGAAAACAAATAATGAAGTTACTGATTCGTGGACAAAATTTAAAGTAGCTAATTATCTTGATGTAGATACTAGATTTGGTCCAATTAATGATATGAAACTGTTTAAAAATAATTTAGTATTCTGGCAAACAGACGCTTTTGGCACAGTTGCAGTGAATGAACGTTCTATTATAACTGATAATAATCCAGGTGCTCTTACTCTAGGTACTGGTGGTATACTAGACAGATATGACTACTTTACTACAATGAATGGTGAAAGTCCAAACCAGTTAAGAGCAAATACTCAATCAGATAGCACTGTGTACTGGTATGATAGTAAACGTAATGAGATATGTGGTTTTAATGGTCAGTTACAAACAGTATCTAAATTAAAAGGGGTTCAATCTTATTTGAATAAGAATAAAGACTTATTTAAAAAAGATCCTATTGCAGTATATGATAAGAAATACAATGAAGTTCTGTTTACTCTAGGAGATAAAACACTAGCGTTTAATGAACAACTAGGAGTATTTACTTCATTCTATAACTACAATCCAGACTATTATGCAGAGTTTAGTGATAAACTATATTTGTTTAAATCATTAAAACTATTTAAGTACAATGGTGGTGAACAAGCTAATTTAGATTCTGATAAAACGAAAGTATCTGAAATAGAGTTTGTAGTAAATGCAGAATATCCACAAACTAAAACATTTGATAATGTTGAATATGGTGGTGATTTTACTACAGATACTAATTTTGATTTGATACTATTTACTACGAAAAGGCAAACTAGTGAAACATTAACTAGTGAAGACATTGATTACAGAGAGGATACTTATAAATTTGCAATTCCTCGTAATGCATTAAAGCTAAATGAAGTAGAACAGCTAGCTAATAAGTCTTATAAGGACAGAATGAAGGGAAAATATCTCATCTGTAATTATAAGTATGATTGTAATGGTGGTAATGAATTTAAAGTACCTTATATTAGTACAGCTTATAGATACTCAATGATATAATATGAAAAAGAAAATTAATAAGAAAAACGTACCAGCATATGCATTTGGCATGGATCAACTGCCTAATTACCTTGGTGGAGCTAATGTTCTTGGCTCTGCCATTTCTGGTTTATCAGGAGAAGGTTCTACAGGTGATGCTATAGGTAGTACATTAGGTAGTGCTGCTTCTTTAGCTGGAACAGGTTTTAGTATTGGAGGGCCAATTGGTGCTGCTGCTGGTGGAGTATTAGGAGCGGCTTTTGGTTGGATTGGATCTAGAAGACGCAAAAAACAGATGGAACAAATGCGGCGCAGAAAAGAAACCATGAATAAAACTCAACTAGGTATGAATGCTGCAGCAAATCAAACAGCAGAATATTGGGATGATAATGTGTTAGCATATACTTATGAGAATGGTGGTATACTTCCTGATTTAGCCTATGTAGACAATAATGAGGTTATCAGAGGGGACGATGGAACTATTATGCAAATTCCTAATAATAGACCCGGTACAGATAATCATTTAATTGATGCGTCTAATTTAGAGTCAGTATTATCTGACAAAATTAAAAGACCGGGAACAAATAAAACTTTTGCACAAGAAGGTAAAAAACTTACTAGAATGACGAAGCCAAGTAAAGGTAAAGATATATTTGCTGATAATACAAATATGTTAAATAAACGAAATGCTAACTTTGCATATGATAATCTATTATCAGAACAGGAGGAAGTAAAAGCTAAAAAAGGAATTAAACCTAAAAAGAAAGGTATTCCTGCTTATGAAAAAGGGTATAGTCTTCTAGATCCTGTACAATTACTAGAAAATAGAAAAGAGTATTGGAGAAATAATGATTTATATTACGCTGATCAATTACCAGATGTAGAAGTAACTGCTAAAGCACCAAATACTCCTGCATATATGAAACACGTTCAGCAGTGGGATCCATATTGGTCCTCAGTATTAGGTGCAGCTGGAGATAGAGATAAAGCTAGATCAAATGTTCAATTAAATCCAAATAAACGGATAATTCAAACATATGGTAGTGCTCCTGCCTTTTATGCTCCTGTGACAGGTGATGGTATTGATGCAGTTACATATGCTAACGATGAACCAATTTCTGTTGATACACCAGTTATACCAACTAAGACAGTATCATCTACTCCCACAGTAAACACAACTGAAACTGTACCGAGTAAAAGTACTACAAAAACTCCAAGTACGAGATCAACTAAGGCAGCTCCTAATTATAACTTTGTAGATGCTCCAATGCTTGATATTGAAGAGCCAGTTATTGGTTTTAATGATGCTTATACTCAACCTTTAGAAACAACATTTAAGAAACCAGTTGCAGCAAAATCAGATTTATCTCCTATATCAAATACAGTTAGTAATAAAAAGGGTCCAAAAGATAAAGCTGGAATTATTGATTATTCTCCAGACTGGTTGTCATTAGCTCCTACCGTATATAATGCTTTACAATCTTTACGTAATCCAGAGTATGAACAAACTGTTTTAAATCCTTACACAGGTGCTATCACTAATACTATGGCTAGACGTAGAATGAATATTGAACCTGCAAGATTAGCCAACAGTAGATCAAGGGCTATTTCAAATTATAACTTAGCAAATATTAATGCTAATACTGGTTCTAATTTGGCAGCAAGAACTCAAGCCGCTGTTGATGAATATGCTGCTAATGCTAACATGTATGCTACTAAACAAAATGCAGATAATGCTTACTTGGGTGAATATGCTAATACTTTAAATAATTTAGGTCAGCAATTTGTTCAAAGTAGAACTCTTGCAAATGATTTAAATGCTAAAAATAGAGCAGCTGCTAGAAGCTTTGGTACTGCTGCTGTTAGTCAATTAGGACAATGGTCTCAAGTAAACAGACAGATGAAGAATCAAGCAGCAAGAGATAATATGATTTATCCATATCTAGCTAATTTCTTAGCATATGGTAATCCTACAGAGTTAATTCAACAGATGAATAGACAATATTATAAAAGATAATTATGGTAAATAGATATGATCGTCCTGCAGAAGCGCAGTTCATAAATACATATGTTCCTCTACCATTCCAGCAATTATATACTCTAGGTAAAGAAGCAAATGCTAGAGTAGATAAAGCTATTGCAGATTTATCTGGTGCTCTGGATAAATGGTCTGATTTTAGATCACCATCAGAAAAAGATACTAAGGCTTGGTACGATGAGACAATGGGTAAAGCTAAACCTATTATTGATAAATTAGCACAAAATATCGATTCTCTTAAAACTCCAGAAGGTAGAGCTCAGATTAATTCTTTAATCAACAATGTGGATAGATATAAATTAGCTACTTTAAAGCAAAGTAGAGAGGGTATGCTACAAAGAATGGAAATGAATCAGAAGTTAGCAGCTGCTGGTAAGTTTAATGAAATGTGGCATGGAGTTGATTTTGCTAACTACGATACACTTACTTCTGGAATTTATAATGATGTATCTCCTTTAGCATATAAGGATGTTAGAGAGTTATCTGATCCGTATTATGCTAAGTTGCAAAGAGGATATCTGTATACAAAAGGTGGTTACGATTACTTTGGAAATTCAAAGGAAGATATTGAAGCTGTAGCAGATGCTCACTATAATGATATTGTTAGTACTCCAGAAGCACAGAAGCATATGCAGTTATTTAAGCAAAGAACTGGAGCTACAGATGAAGAAGCTCAAGCTTGGTTTAGGCAACAAATTATTGATTCTAATATTGATAGAACTATTAGACCAACAAGAGAGCTTAATCCGTATGCTAAGATGGCTGCTGAGCAAGCATATCGTAGACAGTTGAAAGCTGCAGAGAACGCTCAAGGTTCTCCAGTACAATTTACTACAAAGCTTGCTGCTACACTTATGAATAGACCATATGGCCCTCAAACATCTGAAAGAGGAAACAAATTAACTTATAATTCACAGTTTGATAGAATCCAAAAGACATTTGCTCCTGATAGTAAATATAGAGATATCTATATTAACAGAGTGGATGAAAATGGCACTCAATTACCTTTAAATAGAAACAAGAGTGCATATGGCATTGTATCAAGATTGTCTACAGATATTGGTTCACAAGCAAACTTTATTAATGACGCAATGCTTGATAAATCTTCTATGGTTAGAGGATTAGCAGGTACTCCAATTTATTCTGGTAATAGCGTTTATGGAATGATGACACCTGAACAATATATCAACTCTAAGTTTGGTTTAAGCGTTAATGAAGCTAACTGGAACCCAAATCGAGTTAAATTTGAAAAAGACCTTATTGCTGGTAATATTCCTAATGTGGGAGTTACACCTACTAATAAAGTACTTATTGAAAATGGTATTCCCGGTGATGAACAATTCACTCAAGAATACAAAGCGTATGTTCCAGTACAATACTTCATTGATAATGGCTACGACTTTGGAGAAACTGATCCTGAAAAGCTAATTAAAAATGAAGACTTTAATAAGTTCTTATCAACATTAAATGGTAGATTACCTAGTCCTTCTGGAGACATTGTTAAGAAACCTAATATCAAATTTGGTAGTGATAAAAATGCTGCATATAGAGAGATACAAAGTAGTGGATGGTTATCAGATCCTCAGTATGCTGCAGCTATTCAGTATGATGGTATTTATGTAGAGGTGCCTGTTATGCGTCAAGTACTTAATAATCAGCAAACTAGGGAAAGAGCTAATTTGGAAGAATTCCAGTATACTAAAATGGGTTCTAAATTAAATGCTGCTTACAGAGGAGATAATGAAGAATTAATCTATGGACAGTAAAAACAATATACAAGATATATCATTAGCCACTAGACTTCGCAAACAAAATTACGAAAAATATCTAGATGGTTCTAATGCTTCAAGTATTGGAGTAGGATCTACTGTAGATCCTACTTTGGTGCTTAGAGACTTAGCTGGTTATAACAAAGATAGTTATAATAAAGATTTAGATACAGAAAGCACTCTAGATGAAAGTTCTAATGATCTTAGTACTACAGAATTAATATTTAATTCTGCAAAGGCAATGCTTCGTGATATGAACGAAGCACAGTTGTCAAATACTAGAGGTGTATTACGTAGGGAAGTATTACCAAATATAGACAGATTTAATAGCAATCTTAATCTATTTTCTGCATATGACAATTTAATGTCTGAGAAGAATTCTCTTCTTAATCAATTATCTACTACTCAGGATAGTAATGAAGCAGACGCAATAGCAATTCGATTACAGGAAGTAGATAATGAATTAAATCAGACAAAAGAAGGATTAAGCGCATTGGGTGTATCACCTGATTTAAGTAATGCTCAAGAGGTACGTGCACAACAAGAACAGCAATTACAGTCATATAAAGATAGAGCTCAAGAGCTATATGATGATATAGCTACAGATGAGGCTGATATTGCTAGATATAAAGTAGATGAACGCTTCCAAAGAGGTATGGAAGAGAATAGCGAATTTAAATGGACAGAACCAAGTAAATGGATATATTCTGTACCATCTGCTGTAGGTTCTTCTTCTTCTGCTTGGATGTGGCAAATAGCACCATATGCTACTACAGCGTTAAAAAGCGTAATGACTAAGAGTCTATTGAAAGCAGGTACTATGGCATTAACTGGAGCTGCTGCTGGTAGTGTAGCTCCCGGAGCTGGTACTCTTGCAGGTGGGGCTATTGGTGCTACAGCAGGAGCATTAAGCATTGCATTAGATCTAGGTAATGCTGCTATGATGATATATTCTAACTATAAGCAAGCTGAGAATGAAGCTAATGCTAACGTATCAGATGACTATAGAGATAGAGTATCTAACATATTAAGTCAAAGTGGTAGTTCTGTACAGAATGTAGTTAATGCAGCTAGATCACAAGATTTACCAGAAGAGTTCAGTAAACTTACTGATGATAAACTGTTTGAAAAAATTCTTGATGGTCAAGTACAAGTAGAAGATCAATCTTTAAATGAAGCTATATCTCAAGCTAGACAAGGTTTAGATAGAGATTTTGCTCAAAATATGGCCATCACTTGGGCTAGTAACTTAGCTGAGGATGCTCTTATGGTTCCATACTTTGGAAAAATTGCAGATGGTTGGATTGGTAAAGGTCTTAATACAGTTGCATTCGGAATGAACCCTGTTGAAGGTTTAGGGGAGTTAGCTGCTAGTCAAGCTAAAAAGAAAATGTCCAAATATGTATTAGGTAGAAATGCAATTGATGTTGCAACAAAAAAATGGGCTAATAGAGCTGCAAAAGCAGCCTATGTTGGAACAGATTTGGCACTACGTAATGCTGCAACTGCATTTAATGAAGCAATTGAAGAAGGATCACAGTATACTACAGGTCAAGCATATAAGCGTGGAGATTTTGATAGTTCTGATTTAGACCTAGAAGGATTAGCATCATCCTTAGTAGGAGCATACAAAGAAAAAGCTACTACTGTAGCTAACATATTAGGAAGTCCATTTGGTTATCAAAATCCATTATATGAAAACGATACAGAATATTGGAATAATGTTAAATTAGGAGCTGCTGCAAGCATATTATCTCCTATTCAAGGTGCTGTTAATGCTAGAGGTACTTATTCTCTAGTAAAAGAGACACAGGGTATGGATAGAGTAAATGAGTTAGCTGCAAATGAAATTAACTCTAAGGAGGAGATGGAAAAAGCAATAACTTATGCTAGTGGTAAACTAAAAGGGCATGAAGCTGAGATTGTAAATGCTTGGAGTATGTTGGCTGATGGTAAAACAGAGAACTTACCAGAAGGGTTTAACAGAGAAGATGCATTAGAAGAAGCTAAATTTGCATCTAGAGCTTTTTCTTTAGCTAAGAGTAAACAAATGAAATCCTTAGCTAAAACTATGGACATTGAGGAAGATACAGAAGAATATGGTACACTTGTTGGTCTTGCAATGCAAGCAGAAAAAGAGTATACTTCTTCTATTCAAAATGCCAGAGTAAAGAGACAGGAATTAGAAAATGCTAAGAATAATTTTGTAAATGACCCTATATCAGAGGAAAGTCTAACAACTGCTATAGACAGCGCTTATAGACAGATTAATGATAATGCTACTACTCAAGATGAAATTATATCTAAAGATGAATTAAGAGAGATTTATGATAGACAAAGAAATTTGAATATCATGAGTAATATGATTACTGAAATTGATACAGCAATAAATCAATTGAACGAAAGTAAAAATGAGTCTGAGTTCAGAGGTAATCAATACTCTTTGGCTAAATTAGAGGATATGAAATATCGTCTAAATGCTAGGAAGAAATCTATTCTAAAGAGTATGCCATCTTGGTATAAAAATAATGCAAATACTATTAATAATGTAGATACAGCTATGCAGTTCGTTACTATGAATGAACATGTATCTGATCTTAACAAAACTACAGAAGATAGTATATTAGCAGAATTAATGCTAGAGAGGAATAGAGAGATCTTAAATTCATTTCATGGTATAGATAATGGTAGAATTACTCCTACTGAGGAAGTAGAAAGAGAGAATATAATAGATCTAGGTAAGACTAAACCTTATAAGAAATCTAAGAAATTAAGACTTACTGCTTTAAGAAATATTCATGAACATCAAGGAGATACTCTTATTAGTGAAATGTTTGATTTATATCAAACTAAAAAAGCTGAAAGTAAAGAAGCTGCAGAAGGTGCACTAGGGGTTACTGAACAACAAACAGCATCTAAACCTGTTGTCCCTTCTAAGCCTGTCACTGCTCCTACCGGCCCAATGCGTACTGAGCAACAAGCAGCGCCAGAAGTTGAGCAAAAACCTACTCCTCAAGTAAGGAGAACCGCTAGACCTACTCAAGCTAATATTGCATCTCAAGAATTAAGTGAAGCTGATCAAGCCATTATAGCTGCTGCAGAAGGACAAGATATTGGTTTAACTCAAAGAAAACAACAACCACAAGTTGAACCTGAAGTTCAACCTCAAAATAATGACAGTGCAAAAACTGAACCTGTTGAAACTACTAATGAAATATTAGGTGCAGATGAAGACCCATTTGCTGGTGGAGTAGGTGGTGTAGCAACTGAAGATGTATTTAATGAATATGGTGGTGCTGTTGAGGAACCTACTAAAACATCAAAGAAAGCTAAAGAATCTAAACCAAAAGCAACTAAAACTGAGCAGGCTAAAAAAGATACTGCAAATGCTAAAGAAGAATTTAATGAAGCAGCAAGAAACTTCTTTGATCTTCTTGAAGATGATACTTTAGGGTTCGCATTTGATCCTGCTGCTCAAGCTGAAAAGCAAGCAAAAATATTCAAAGCTTTCTTAACAATGCTTGGTAAAGCATTTAACTTAGGAGCATACAAGTTCAAAGAAGTAGCATTGAATATGTATGAAGCTATTGGTAGGGATAGAGAAAAGTTATCTCAACATTTTGATGCTATTAAGGGAGCGTATTCTACTGCATACTACAATATGCCAGAGAATGTTAGAGGTAAAATGACAACACCAGCAGAAGTTGCTGAGATTACTGTAGATGATTTGTTTGATCCACAACCAGCAGATTTAACTGAAGAAGAAGTTAACGATGCAGCCAAAGATGGAGTTATACCTACACCAGTAACCCCCGGTTCGGTTCCACCTGATGCTATTAGTGATTCAGAATTAGCTGAATTCACAGAGAATAGTGAGTTAGGTATTTTAAATACTTTTCATTATACTCCTACTGCTAATATTGGTGAAACTATAGAATTAGGAGGTGCTAGAATTCAATTCTCTCCTAACTCTGAATTACCTAAGCTATTTAAAACTAAACAAGATAAACTTACTTATGAATATTCTGTAGCACCTTACTATGATAATATTCGTAAGAAAACAGTACAATGGAATGATCCTAGTACCTATGATTATGCCAGAGTAGGATTAATAATTACTAATACTGAAAATGGTAAAAGGTATTGGGTTGCGATGAGAAGTCCGAACAATATTCGTAATCTTACTCCAGAAGAATATCCTGAGATGATAAGAAAACTACGGGAACGTAGACAAGAAATTATCTCTAGGTTTGTAATGAAAGATTCAAATGGGTCTTTACTAAATAAGGTAGATACTAGAATAAAGGTAACTCCTACTAGATTGTTGTTGCATAATGCTATTGAAGGTACTATTTCTCAAGAGATACCAGTAAATGATAAACAATTTAAAGATGTATTTCAGTTTAGTGGTAATCTAGATGAAGAGATCAATAACTTTGGATATAGTACTGGTGTTAGAGGTACAAGTACAATATTTACTGTAGAAGGTGATAATACTGGTTTTATTGGTACTACTTCTGGTGGTGTGTATTATATTATCGACGGTAAAAAAAGGTTGTCTGGTAGACCATTACCATTAAAATTATCTCTAGCACGATTCAATTCTTACCCTAAATTAGCAGAGGCAATCTCTACTATAGTGTTTAGAAGTGGTTTTAAGGGTGGGCAGAATATAAATAATACAGATTTAATTGCATCTGATATTATTGAAATGTTCTTAAACTATGGTGAACCTACTTCTGTAAACAATGACTCTGATATTAGTGATTCTGCAAAAGCTAATTTGCGTAATAAACAATTGTATATAGATAGCAAAGGACAATTTGGTGTATTACACTATGGTATCAATGAAGTATCCCTAGCTGGTTTGTCTATTGCGCAGAAAGAACAAGAGAGAAAGCATTTCGAAGACTGGTTATTATCTAATGGTTCTATGCCTTTTAAAGTTCCTTCAAAAGGGAATGAGAAATTGGCAGTAAACATGAAAATGAATCTATTATTTTCTGGTAGATTAGCTAGTAGTGTTGAAAAAGCAGGTGGTAGATTAGAACTATTTGATGGTATAGTATTTACTAGAGAAGATATGAACCATACATTATTATCTTGGATGATAAGAAATGGTATGATCAAATCTAATCTTAATGCAGGAAGATATGAAAGACCATATGTAATTGCAGATGGTATGACTCAAGATATGCCTACAACTATACCTGATTCTACAGCAATCCCAGCAACAGAAGAAGCTCCTAAATCTGAAACTCCTAAACCATCTAGAAGACGTAGATCATTTAATGATTTATCTAGTATGGGTGGTAGTCAAAAAGAAGTTAAAGTAAACTTTACTCCTAATAAAAAATATACTACTAAGGAGAAACTGAATAAGGTTCAAGCTAAAAATTTCTTGAAACAAAAGTTAGGTATGACAGATGCAGAGATCAATATAATTGATGTAGCTGTATCTTCTGATATGCCTGCAACAGCTATGTCTTATATGACTAAAGATGGTATCACGCTATACAATAGTGATCCAGCTGGTGTAGAATTTCACGAAGCATACCATAGAGTATCTCTATTATTACTATCAGATCAAGAAAGAAATAAGGTATATGAAGAGTATCGTAGAATTCATCCTAATCTTAAGAATGCATCTGATAAATATATAGAAGAAGCATTAGCAGAAGAATTTAGAGGGTATATGATGTATAAGACTCCAAGAAAGTCTTATAGGATTACTAAGTGGTTTGAAAAACTACGAGATTTCATTATGTCTTTATTTGGTAGAACTACTCCTACTAAAATCTTTAGAGGTATATATGAAGGTAAGTATGCTAATATTCCAGTAAGTCAAGAAGCTAAAGATAGATTTGAGAAAGCTTATAGAAATAGGGTAAACTTTACTCAACATGGGTACACTTTCCAAAACATAAAATCTCTTGATAACTATAATCAGGCTGTAGAATTCTTTGCAATATCTTATATTAATCAATCATTAAGCTCACAATCTTTTGTAGATGATCTCACTAAAATACAGATTGACTACCAAGATATGCGTGATTTACTTGAGGATTTGTCATATGATGAAAATGCTACACCAGAGCAAAGAGCAGCTGCTAATGAGTTATATGAGCATTTTGATATATTCCAAAAAGATATTAAATCCTATCTTGATTCTTTAAGCCTAAGACAGGTAAAAGAAGAACAGGAATATGATGAAACTGAGGAAAGAGATGGTGGTGAAATTGAAAAGGAAAACTTTGATAAATATGATAAAGCTTCTTACGAAGTATCTGTATTACATAATATTAGACCTGCTGTAAAACTTTTCTTATCTTCTATTGAAGATCGTGTATACGATAAAGCTACAGATAGTTATGTAAGAGATATGAATGCTGAAACTGGTATACCTAGAGTAACACCATTCCTTTCAGCTTGGAGACGAATTGTAGATAAATTATTTGATGAAGATACTTATGATGGATTAATCAGGAAATCTGCTCAATTAGCAAAAACTGACCCATTCTATGCTTCTGTATATAATAAGTTATCCTCAGTAAAGGATTCTAATCTTCAGACTCAAATATTTCAAACTATTACTGGTTATAGACATAACTTCCTTACAGTAGGATTCCAAAATGTTGGTACAGATACTATTCAGTACATAGCCAACTTAGGTGGTAGTGTTAATCTACGTAATGGTAAAAGATTAGTAGCTGATTGGAATAGAAATTTCTATAATAGTAACATGGTAATTACTGATGCAGAAGGTAATCGTAAGCCTAACATGGAATTACTAAAGACTATTAGAGATGATATCAATACATTAAATACTAGGTTAGCTAGAATGAATGAATCTACTAGCAATGAAGATTTTAATGCGGTATTGTATAGCTATGTAGATGTATATAATAAGATTGGTATTGCAATTAATTTTGATACTTTATACCAAGCTATTGTAGATAAGGTATCATCAGTCAATTCAGTTAATAAGCCTACAATACTACAAGCAGCTAAAGAGTTATTATCTAGTAATAGAGATGGTAGTTTAGCCAAGGCAATTCCTGAAATTTTGCGTAGACCTGTTAAAGATAAGCCTAATGATAGAATTAAAAGATCTATTGATGGTGTATTTACTGGAGAGAATAGTATATTAAACTTAGCTATTGTTCATTACCAGCTTAATAACAACAATCTTGAAGAGAAGGTATTAGGTCCTAAGAATACTACAGTATATCCATTATCTAAGCATAATTATCTTACTTTGGAAATTAAGAAACTTAATAATGATAGAAATTATGTTAGTAGATTATTAAAGTGCCCAATTAACTCTTCTTCACTAGTATACAATACATTAAAGAATAGTCCCAATACTAGACTTACTGTAGGTACTTTACTTAATATTACAGAATATAATTCTGGTAATACTGGTACAGACTATCAATCAGCTCCTAGAATAGAAACATTTATTTCTAAGTTTGTATGTTCTGAAAATGATATTCTTATATTACCTACGATGTCTGATAAAAAAACATATATGCCAATTCAAGGATTAAAAATGTTTAAAGGTCGTACTTTAAATATTACTCCTGTTGATGATTATGTTGAAATGAGATTTTCTGACGATGTATTAAATCAATTCTATAAATACTACAGAAGTGAATATGATGCAATTCTACAGTATCGTAGAATGAAATTAGTAGAAGATAAGATTGATGATGCTAACAGACCTACCATGTACTTTGGTAAAAAAGGTGAGGATAATGGTAAAGGAGGTAAGTTTAGAATTGCTCGTGGTGTATATCATTATACTGAAGATGGTAATGTACAATATATTTCTTTCAATTCAATGAGTGACAAAGAGTTGATGGATTATTTTAACAATGCTGCTCAATTGAAAGAAGACTTAAATACTACATTAGGAGTGTTTGTTGGTAAACAGTTAGATTATGTACAGAAATTAGGTCTAATTGAGAAAACAAGTGATGGGTATTATAAAAATAAATTCTTACCTGTAAGTTCTATTAATGATAGAGCCAATAAGTTATCTAATGATATTGCTACATTAGCAGGAAAGGAAAATGAACTAAATAGAAACCATATAGCTATTTATGATGCTATTTCTACATTTACTGTTAATAACTTTGTATCAATGTTTGAAACAGAAAAGATCTTGTATAAAGATGTAGCATTCTTTAAAAATTATCCTGATGTATCTAAACGTCTTGCTGGTACATTGTCAACTGGTGATAGACCTAGAACAGATTTCTCTGATCCTAATCACATAATGAATAAGGTTGCTAGATACAAACAAGGTAGATATAATGTAGCAGGATTGAAAGATGTAGAATTACGCACTAATCAACCAAAAGAATTATATAAGGCAATCTATGATGCATATGTAAGAGAGTTAATGGAGAACTCTGGTAAATATACCAAAGAATACATTGATACTGCATTTGAATCTGGTGACTTATTTAACAATGAAAGTATACCACAAGGTATCAAAGATAAGGCTAAAGAAAGTACAGAACGTGACTTGTCATTGTATGGTGATATCAAGATGAACAAGGATGGTAATATAGAGGTTAATGAAGAAGAAACTCCAATTAACCAAGCTGATGCATCTGTATACTGTTCACCTACTATGTATAAAGCTATCTTAGCTAGTCAAGGTTTATTAGATCCTAAAGTAGAAGAAGCTATCGATTATGTCGAACAGCATGCTGATGATTTAGGTGATATTAGAAAATATGTAAATACATTATCTGCTGTATTATCTCCTAAAAAGATGGTATATTTTGGTAATGAAATACTTCAACCAATACCCGGTGAATTCATTAATATGCCTATCTTTAATAAGATGGCTATATTCCCGTTATTTAAAGTACTAGCTACTGGAGATTTAAGAGCATTGTATGATAGGATGAATGATGTTAATAATCCTATTGATATGTTTACTACAAAATCCGCAGTAAAGGTAGGTAACATCAAGGAATATGACTTCTATACAGATGCTACTCAAAATGAAATAACAGAAGAATTCAAAAAGGATGATAAAGGAACCTATTCTAAACCTATTGTATATAGACAACAGAATTTTGGTAACTTACTTAATCAGATGCCTATTGAAGCTCACGATGCTGAAAAGCGTATGTTGGTTACTCAGGCTATGAAGACAGTATTCTCAAATATTAGATTGGATGGAGATTATTTTATTCCTTCTGGTAGTGGTGTAGATCAAGATGTTACTGGTAGAAAAGGTAAGAAAGTTAGCGGTAGACAACTAGTTAAATTAGCAATGGATGCTATTGATAATCTATCAGATAGAGGACTCAACAGAATTCTTAAGGATTTACATGCCGAAAAGAATGAAGATGGTACATATTCTTTTAAAGATTTACAAGGTATATCTGATAAATTAGTAAGGGATATGATTTCATCTAATATGGATTCTGATATTATCGATCAGGTTACACTTGATGAAACTGGTAATTTTAAGGTTCCATTGTCTGCTTCTCCTGTAGCTAAGCAATTGGTTACAAAGATTATATCCGCAGTAAACAAAGAAACTGTAGATATTAATTTGCCGGGTGGTACATTTGTACAGATGTCTTCATTTGGTTTAAAATCTATTGATAAAGTAAAAGCTAGTGAAGCTGGTCAATATTCTAAGTACCAAATTAATAATGGTGAAAGACTTAAATTAATTGCAGATGATAGATCTATGGAGTGTGTTATTTCAATAAATCTATTGAAACACATAATCCCCGGATATGAAAATATGTCATTCTTACAAGCTAGGCAGTGGTTAATAGATAATAATATAATTGGTCCTAATGCTTCACCATCTGCAATGGCATATCGTGTACCTACTCAGGGTATGTCTTCTATTGCTGCATTAACTATCAAAGACGTAGTAATGTCTCAAGCAGGAGATATAATCATACTACCAGATGAGTTTACTGCAAGAACTGGTTCTGACTTTGATATTGATAAGTTATTCTTAACAAGATATAATTATACTTCTCGTAGAAGTAATAAACCCGGAAGAGAGGCAACTAAAGATGAAATAGAATTAGCATTAAGTGGGTTTAATGAATATGCTGATGAAATCTTAGCTATCAAAGACGGTGAACCTATTACAAGAAGGTCTACACAGAATATGGCAGCATTGGTTAATGATTACCTTAAGAGTAAGAATTCTAATGTTATGTATGATGTTACAGATGCAACTTATAAGGTTTATCCATATATATCTTCTAAGACAGAATTTGATTATAATAAACCAATGAATGAGCAATCACAAGGTGCTATAGAAAACCTATTGATTGATACATTTATGGCTTCATTACTTGATTCTAAAAATACTCACGATACCACTAGACCTTTGGACGTACCTGTTAATATTATGAAAAATGGTATTGTAAAGAAGTACTTCCCTGATAAAAAGAATGATATTGCTTTGTATGAATATACAGAAGAATATCAAGATACTTTAAAGCAAGACTTTGCTGATAGTAAAGGTGGTATTGGACCATTCGCATTAAATAACCCGCATCATGTATTAGGTCAGTTAGTTGAATTAGTAATGCAATCCCCAGAGTATTTACCAAATATAGGTAACTTACATAAAGTAAGTGGTGTAGATGATATTCATATTCTAGACTGGTTATCTGCATTGATTAGTGCTCACGTTGACGTTGCCAAGGACAACTATATCATCAAACTAAATGTAAATGGATTTACCTATAATCTTACTAACTTTTTATTAAGAAATGGTGCTGGCAAGAATACTATGTATTTTGTTTCACAAGAGATCATGAAAGATCTTGCAAATGATTATATACAGAGTAGGGGAGTTTATGGAATAGATAACACTAAACCGTTTTATAGAAGATTCCAAGAAAAGGAAAAGGCAGTATATGATAGGTTTGTTACTAAAGCAAAGAGCTTAGCTAAATCTAATGAAGATAAAAATAATCTTGATCTCTTACTTAAGAATGAGCAAGTTACAGATCAAGTATTATTTGAGATTCCAGAACAAGGCAAATTAGGTTATTTAGAAAATCTTCTTCGTAAAGCTAATGATAAAGAAAAAGATTTTGATTATTACTATGGACAAATTCTTGTATATAAATTATATAAAGAATTAGAACCAATGGCTCAGGCAATGTCTGATCTTGTAAAAGCTTCCCAAGTAGATACTAAGAAGTTTGGTAAGAACTCTATTGAAATGAGGACATTTCTACAAAATGTTGCTGATTGTTATACTAGCCCATATTTCACACCAGAAATGGTTAATAAATTCTTTAATGAGACATTCTTACAGAAGAAGATTGACAATAGTATCAAGTTTACTTTAGATTTGCTTGGTAAAATTAATATACAATCTTCTGATGAGTATTATAGGGTATTCAGATCCCTTATTAATGCTAGTGGATTTTCCAAAGTAAAGGATAAACAGGCTGTAACAGCATTTACTAATGCTATTGACTCTTATTGGAGAGCTTACTCACTATATGATAGTACCAGCAGTCCTTTAATTAATAGTATGAAAGAGTTAAGGGATCTATTTATTGGTCCTAATACTATTGCTAAAAGAATCAATAGAATTAAAACTGATATTATCTCTGATGCTGCTTCTAAAGGTGGTAAATACCCAATTATATCTGTTACTAATGGTAGGATTAGTAATCTATTCCTTAATAGTATTACTGGTGTAACTGATACTACAGGCAAAGCTATAGATTATATTCGTTTAGATTATTCAGATGATATTAGTTCTAATGCTAGTAGACAGATTAGAGAATACTGGCAAGAATTATTAGATAGTGATAATCAAGAATTACATGATTTAGCTTATGATTTAGTTCGATATGCAGTATTTAGTGGTCATGGTACTAAACACTTGAATTCTCTATTTGATTTCATACCTACTAGGGTATTAGATGAACTTGGTTATTATGAAACTGTAAGAACTTTAGAGAAAAATATAGATGATTTCTCTAATCTGTTCACTCCAGATGATGTAGATGAAATCTATCGTAATAACTGGCAAGATAATAACATGGTTCCTGTAATAAATACAAATACTAAAGGTATTTATATTCATAGAGAAAAAGTTGGTAATAGATTAGTTCCTGTAGCTATTAAAGGATCTTCTAGAAGGTATGTTTGTAAAGATGATACTGATGTTCCATTGTATCACCCATATGTTAAAATGAGGGATAACAATGCTACTGGTGGATACAATCTATACAAATATGTTGGTACATTTATTAAAGATGATGGTAAAACCAAAACATATAAACCATTATATATATTAGTAAATAAGAAAGGATTTAGACAAGGTGGTAAAGGATTTGTATCTGAATACTTATCTCCATACACTACTGGTAGCAAATACATATCTAGATTCTCTATTATTCCGGGTAATAATGTTGCTCCAAGATTTGCTAAATATGATAATAACTTCTTAGAGGATATTCCAGATATTATTAATAATGAGATTGTACCAAAAATCAACTCACAAACTAATAAAGTAAATGGCAAACCGTTAAGCGGAGTATTCTATTCAAGAAATACAATTGATTATATGTTTAATACTGTTGAAAGTGATGCAGCTCCATTAGTAGATACTAGTATGGATGAAAACGGTGAAGTAATAGAAAACACTGTTGAACAACCTTCTACTTCTGAAAATGAACAGACTGAACAGACTGAACAAACTAATGAATTCAATAATGAGAATGAATTTCCTACAGATGAAATGAATCATTGTATAAAGTAATCATATATGAAAATAATTTGTCCTAATTTAAAAAATGAAGAAGTTGCAAGAGAATTTGAAGAATTAAAAAATGCAACTAGTGAAGCAGCGGCTTATCATATATGGTCGCAAAACAATGGTAATGGCATAGATAAGGCTCCCAATGGGGAGCCATCTAAGCTCTTTTCAGACCTTTTAGAGCATTATAATGGTGATAGAGTAGCTGCTATTCAAGCTAAAGCTAGAACTTATTCTAAGAGCTTTAAAGAGTGGTTTGGTGAATCCAAAGTAGTAGACAAGAATGGTGAACCTTTAGTAGTGTATCATGGAACTAATTATACTATTTCTGACTTTAATTATAAAGATGATAGAGAATTTAATCCGGGATTCTTTTTTACTTCAGATAAAAATTATGCTGAGAGTGTTGCAGAAGCAAAATCTGGTAATATTATAATGTCAGTATTTTTAAAGATAACGAATCCTATTTATACTGAAACAGATTTAGTTAGTAAAGATATAGAAAGTATATACATATATGAAGGAAAAAGAAATAGTGATGGAATAATTGGTCATGATAAATATACGGGGGAATTTGTACGATCTACAGGTAATGAATACTTAGTAACAAGACCAAATCAAATTAAATCAGTAGACAATCAAGGTACATTCTCTACTCAGGAGAATAACATATATCTAGCAGATAGTAACTCAGAAAACACAATTCAACTAGAATCTATGCAATCCTACAGTAATAGTAAAGAACTATTGGATAATATGGATTCTGAAATGGCTACTGTACTCAATGATGTTGCTGCCAAAATAAATATGCATCCAGTATCCATTGAATATACAGATAGACCATTAAATGAGATATATCCTGAAGCTACTTATTGGACACCTGCTATATATGACAGAAACTCTAATACTATTGTAGTAAATAGAAATGGTGATTTCAGTAGATATGGTTCATTAGAGAATGTGTTATTGCATGAAATAGCTCATGCTATTACTCTAGACTCATTAGCTTCAAATACTGAAGCAGCTAATGAACTTAGAAAGATTCAAAAAGAATATGCAGAAAAGTATGAGGATCATGCTAGTAAGAATGTATATGAGTTTGCTGCAGAGCTATTTTCTAATCCTGAGGTCATTCACAATATGTTTGACTTCCCTGCTACAAAAGGAGAAAAAACATTAATTCAAAAAATTATTGATTGGTTTAAGAGGTTATTTGGTAAAAATACTACTCATCAAGACTTAATTAATAAAATAGTAGATAATGTTATTGAATTTAATGCATATCAAACTCTAGAGCAAAGAGAAGATTCTTATGATTATATACCTGACGTTCTACCAGCAGCCAGTAAGCGTGAAGAAATTGCTTCTATCAAACTTAGATCTGTATTCTCTGATATGGTTAAGACAGCAGAGAACCGTGTAGCTTCTCTAAGATACAATGTCATAGAAGATAAATTTGATAGAAATGAAAACTTACGTAATGATAAGTTACTATCCAATCTTAGAAGTATTCAGAATTCTATAACAGATGTGGAAGGTGTCAATAACATTACGAATTTCCTTAATGGTAGTCTAGAGTATGTAGATAATGTACTATATAGTCTAGATGAAGCAGAGAGAGTAATTAAAACTATTGATGAGAAAATAAGTACTGCACAAATAACAAATGATACTGAAGAACTTACTAAGTTAAGAACTGCTTTAGATAATTTTGGTGCTGAGTATTTATACCCACATGAGAGTAATTTACGTAAACTTTATAATGAGCTAAATACAGAATTTAATAGGAATATCTATGAAAATATATTAGGTACTAATGAATTTGATAATATATTATCTGTAGTAGATGGATTGATTAGAGAATTCTCATCTAAAAAGATGATAGATAGAGAAAACATTGGTTACATGTATGGGAACTCAGTTAGAAGAACAGTAGAAAAGTTCTTGCGTACTGAGATGGAAGAAGCTAAAGACCCTAATATAGATAGAGCTCTGATGAACTGGCTTACTTTTGATGGTGATTTAAATTGGTATCATAGATTCTTTGCTACTCCTGTAAACTCACCTAAATTTGTTATCAAGCTATTGAGAAAAGTTATTGGGGATGTTAACTCTATGACTCATAAACAGGTTTATCGTAAGTATGCTGAATTATATAAAGCAGCAAAAGAAACAAGAGATCATAACCTTTTATTTGAAAAGGATGTAGATGGTAAAAAAACTGGATATTTAATTAGAGATCGTAGATATGGTGTATATCAAAATAACAAATATAAGTTTAGAAAAGATTGGCTAAAGAATCATAAATTAGCCAGTATTGATGAGCTTAAACTTAATCCTTCTCTATGGATACAATATCAAAAAGATTATAATGATTGGAAAGCTGAGAATTGCGAAAGAAAATATACGCCAGAATTTTATGCTATATTTACTAATTTAAGTATGGAAGCTAATATGGCTCTATCCGAAGTAAATCTAGAGATAGATAACATATTAAAACCATACAGAGATAGTAGTACTAATAAACCTAGATTCGAAAGAATGCCAATAGATGAATATCAAAAATATATTAGGTTATTAGAGAAGAAAAGGAATCTTGCAAATCCTTATGATCCTATTACTGGAGAATTAAAACCAGAAGGTAGTGTAGAAGCTCAAATAGCTGCTGAACTTACAGAAGCTTATGCCAAACTACAAGAAGGATTGGAGTCTAAAGTAGACATGGATGCTTTCTTAGAAGAAATGGAAAGAATGAAAAATGTTGAGGGGTATACTCCAGATGGAAGTGACACATTATATAGTGCTTGGTTAGAGCGTAATACCAGATGGGAGCTTACAGATGAGTTTAAAGAGAAGGTATCTAAGCAAAATAAAAAAGATTATGGTGAAATATATGATAGATTATATCAAGCCAGATACAATCTATTGAGATTATATAGAACTGATAAATTTGAACCAGATTATACTAGAATGCCTCAAGCAGTTAAGGATAAAATTAAAGAGCTTGATATAGCAATGTATAATGTGAGAAAACGTACTAAAAAAACTGGTAGTAGTGTTAGGTTATTTAAATCTGAACTTAGTGATCTAGCAAAAGAAAATGGAGGTAAAAGTGCTGTATTACCTGACGATATATGGGTAGACGATAAAGGCGTAAAACACTATGCTTCTTATATGACCAAAGTAATACCAGTACGTCAACAGTACATGCATAGAGTACCAAATAGCAATTGGGCTGAAACATCTGAGGAATCTAGATTCTATAATAAAAACTACGATAACAGTATACCAGAGGCAGAACAACCTAAATTATCTATTAAAGAATACGATAACAGAAAGGCTTACAATGCTGTAATGAGAGATCCAGCTCTAGTTAATCTTAGAAATGTTATTCTAGATGTTATGAATGAGGCTAATGATAAAATTACTCACTCTAATTATAAGAATAACTATAAATTACCACAAATTAATGGTAATATCTTTAATTATTGGGGTAGTAGGGGGCTCATTACAGGAACTCGAAACTATATGGTAGATGCATTTGGTATTCAACCAGATGATGAAATACATGGAGTGAAAGTAGAAACTAGACCTAATGGTACAGAGATAAATATTATGCCTACTATGTATACTACTATGCTTGCTGATCCTGCTTCTGGTACTAATGATTTGATTGGTGCTATTGTTAAGTATTACAGGATGGCTTGTAATTATGAAAACAAGAAGAAAATAGCTCCTCAATTGAACCTACTAGATAGTTTGATTACTAATGCTGGTTCTATTAGACAAAAAGGTTTTACTAAACCTGCTGCAAGTAGTAAATTAGCAGACGCAGTTCATACTTATATAGGTTATCATATTTATGGTAGACGAGATATATTACCTGAAGTAACATTAAAAGGTTATAAGATTTCTTTAGATAAAGTATTTGAGTATTTTTCAAGATGGGGTAGAGATATTGGTTTGTCTTGGAACTTACGTTCTGCAATATCTGGTGGAGTTGCTGCATGGAGTTTTTATGCTAATGATGCTTTTGTTCGTAAGCATTATAATATGCATGATTTCACGATTGCAAATAGTATTTTAACAAAAGAATTAATTAGCTTGAAAGCCGCTAGTCAATTTGGCAAGAATCAAGCTAATAATAAATTGATAGGTGCATTAGAATATAATGGTCTTACTTTTAATCAAGAGGAAGATTTATCTAATACTAATAGATGGAGAATAGGTAGAATTATTACTAGAGCTACAGAACCATACTCTGCTTTTAAGTTAATGTCATTTTTACCTAACAGTGTATTTGCTGTTTCAGTTTATCTAAACTATAAGTTAATTCGATTAGAAGATGGGCAATTACATTTTATTTCTGAGAACGATTTTCTAGATAACCATTTTCTTAATAAGTCTATAGAAGAACGTAAGGCTATATATAGAAATGCTAAAGATAATCTATGGAATGCATATGAAATGAAAGATGGGTTTAGAGTAAAATCCAAGTATGCACCATATGTTACTGCGGAGTTAGAAGAAGAAATAACTGCTAAGTTAGGGTCTATATCTAGTCATGCAGAAGGTATGGTTGAGGAAGCAGATAAGAGTGGTGTTCATTTATTACCAGCCCTTAGTACTATACTTATGTTCCGTGCTTTTATTCCAAAAAATATAGAAAATACAATATCTCCAATGTACTGGAATTACCAGACAAAAGAGTTATCGATGGGAACAGCATCGGCATATTTCTACGGATGGAAATATGGTTCTGATAGAAAACTTATTAAGTTATTAAGAGTACTTACAGGAAGAAATGATGAAAAGTTAAAAGAGTTACAAGAGCAATATCCTGATGTAGATGTAAAAAAACAAATAGATTTACATATTAGGAGGTTTAATGCTCAAATATTCACATATTTCTTCTGGTTAACTATATTTAACCTATTTGGAATGGGTGCAGACGATGATGATTATTGGTTTACTCAATTCTTACGATTAGAGTTAAAGAAGATTTCATTAGAGTCTGGTTCTAGATATAATGCAATGGATGTATTCGATATTCTTAATTCTATTACTCCATTAATTCAAACATTTGTAGATGTTAATAGGGTTATTAATCCGTTATCTTATTTGAGTAGTAGAAAATATGAAGAAATTGAAAGAGGTGCTTATAAAGGATTAAAAGGATGGCAAAGAGACTTTATTAAAGTTATTCCAATACTTAATGCCTACTATAATATGAAGAATCCACGAGAGAAGCTAAATGATATGATAAATCGTATTGGATAAACAAAAAAGGGATCGTTTCACAACGACCCCTTTCTTTTTTCAAACAATTAAGTTTTGGATACTAAAATCCAAGGCAATTTATATCTTCAAGCAATGTTGGCTCTTGAACATCTTGTTGCTCAGCCATTTGCATTATAAATAGTTCTTCTCTCACTGTTAACGTTACTTCATCTTTCATAATACTATCATTTATTCTAGCACTCGAACTAACAAATACATTCTTATTAGTAAACTGAGTAATATGCTCTTTTACTTTAAGAGGTAATAGATGATAATATCTATTCTTTATTGCATATATTAGTCTATCATGCTTCTGATTTACTTTAAATATGAAGACAGTATGATAATCTATATCTCCTTTATATCTATAGTGACCTAAATATAAATTATGCTGTTTATATAATTTACATAAATTTATATATTCAGTATATGATAAACCTGCATAACTTATGTGCAGGTTTTCTTTTATAAAATAGGTAGATAATTTCTTTAATACAATATTAGAATAACATTCATTAAAGAATAGAGATACTATCATTTCTATCATATACTTCTGATCCATCTCCATCGTAATACTCTCTAGAGTGGTCCCATAAATCGTTTTGTTTATGCCAGCATATTCTTCTGATAGTTTCTGATATTATTGTAAGTCTTTCTTCTATACATTCTGGAGTAAAGTTAATAACTCTAACTTCATATCCATTATTACTTTGGATAGCAATGATATAGGTTTCTTTTGTATATTCATCTATATCTATATTCAGTTCGTACTTAAAGTACCAATGAATTGCTAACCAATAGTAAGCTAATTGTCTTCTATAATCATACTCTTCAATAGAATGTTCAAAATTCCATACATCAGCAGTAGTTTTTAAATCTACTAATGTAATCTTCTTTAGAGTGTGATCTATCATTAGCCTGTCTAACAAAGACTTACAAGATAAATGATAGTTTTCGTAAGCTTTTGGAAATTCCCAATTTATGTGGAACTCGTTGTTTTGTTCGCAAGTTTGCGGTTGTTTATATAATAATTCATTTGCTTTCTTATGATCCTGAATGTTTTGCTTAATAGTTTTTAGCATATTCAGATCAGCAAACGAAATAGATTTCAACTCAGTTTGCCGTTCAGTCTTAAGATACTCTATGTAGTTTTCTAGCTTTTTAGCCATTTCCTTGGCTTCTAAGAGTATTTTTTCTTCACTCTTACCTTTTGTACTATAGGCATCAGAATAAGCCTTTATAAGGGCTAAATCTGGGTCAATCTCTACAGTACCAACTAGTTTGTCAGCAAATAATTGTTGTTGTTTACTACTTGGAGTTTCAAAGTCTAGTATTCGATAATGTGCCCAAAATTCTTCAGGTTGAAGAATATACATATGTATCATTGTTCCTTTATCTAAATAACTAGCTTTAAGACCTTCAGCGTTTCCTTCTAGCATATCTTTTAGATATTTTGGACCTTTCTTCAGAAATTGCCCTAAATTACTATTAGATATACGAGAATTATCATCATAGTAAGGTATACTTAAATCCATATTATTCTTCTACTTTCTCTGATTGATCTTCATCCTTTACTGGACCTAAATCGATGATCAAATCATATTCTTCTAATACGTTTTTATTTTCCATCAGTTAACTGTTTTATTTGTTTAATACATTCGTTTACTTCCTTATGATTATGAACAATAAACAAATTATATTGTTCATCTAAACCTGATTTAACTAAGTTATACTGAAATAATTTCCACTTATAAGGAAAGACATCATTAGGTCTACCTTTTGCTTCAATTATAAAGTTATTACCTACAAAATCTGGAGTATATGTCATAGGACGTATCTTTTTGTCTTTAAACTGAAAGCTGGGAACTAATTCAAATTTTATAGGTTCATATTCAGCTTTCAGTTTATTTTCTTTTAGTGCTTTATATGTATATACTTCTAACTTACTTCGAAATTTAATATTATCAAAGACAGTCGGAGTCGCATTTATCACTTTCTTGTTTAGACTCTTTTTCTTTTTCATCTAAGATTTGTTTTAACAGTTTCTTAAACGAAAGAAGATTGAGTATGTTGCTAATAGTACAACATAAAACAATAAAGGATATTAAAGCTACTAAATTAACAGTAATTGTAGTACTAAGCAGCTCGATCATCAAGTGCCTCCTTTTTTAGGTTCTCAAGTTCTGCAATTAAGTCTTCTAACTCTTTTTTAGTTACTAGTACTTGTGTATTCCGTTTATTTTCAACTTTGTCATTAACTATGCTGAATTTTTCAGCAATTTTGTTAATGATCGAATAGTCAAAAATAGCCACAGTAATACCAAACAAATACATACAAAAAAGGCTAATAAGAAACGGAATAGTAAATAATATACCAATACCGAATCGAATACCTTTCCAAATCTTTTTTAATATTTTCATAGTGTTTTATTTAACCAGTTTTTAATAACTTCAAAGCCGTTATACTTAACGGCATCACTAATATCTTTACTTTGGAATTTCTTATGTACTAAGAATCCATTTAAGCCTGTTTTCTTGCTTATCTTACGCATATTTTTGACTCCTGCAGGATCTCTATCAAAACATACTAATATACGCTTAAAACGCTTCTTTAATATGTCTAAGATATTATCTGGAATAAATGTACTTTCTGATGACGGAGATATTGCATTATAACCCATTTCTTTCAAACACATAACATCTTTGAGAGACTTAGTTATAATTAATAGTTCTCCTTTTTCAGGAAGTTGTTCTAACCCTTGAATATCATATTCAGTAAGATTATTACGCCATTTAGTGTACTTATCAGCTAGAGGTCTATAAATTTTAAACTTATCATAAACCTTATATGCATACATCGGACTTTCATCCTTATAAATACCCTTTACAATTCCATCACATAAATAGTATTTAATACTACTTACGTTATATTTCTTTAATGTATCTAGAGTAATACCAAACTGTTGCCAAAATTCTTTATCAACATTAGTGAATTCTTGTCTTACTACTCCAATTACGGTTTCTTCAGACTTTTCATACGCTTTAGTACTCTTTAAAACAGTGTTATTTTTTATATTCAGATCTTTCACAATCTGCTTTAGTAGTTCATTATAATTAGTTATGCCAGTATATTCTTGCACAAATCTAATTACATCACCACAAAGACCATTACCATGATCTTTAAATAACAGTTTACCTGTTTTCCTACTTCTAAATATCCCAAATGAAGGATTTTTATCTTCTCTAAATGGACTATTATAGATATAACCTATTTTAAATTGCCCTATATAACGTGCATATATATCATACTCTGTTACTCTAGATAGAATGTAATCTAAAGTAATAGGATCCTCTTTTTTAATTCTTTTAGAGTCGTACATAATATAGCAATTTTAGTGAGAGTAGAGGACTTGCACCTCTCCTTAGGTAAAAATACCGGGCTATTCACACATCTGCTTCTACCTCCACCCACCGTACACCGACTGCAAAGCAGCCCGTCTACTTGAAGATATATGTGCTTACTCTCTTTTTGTGTGAGAGGGGGATTCGAACCCCCATGCTAGTATATATTACTAGCTCCAATCTAGGTATTCTGTCGTCCTTTTCAGACTTTGTATTTCTTTACCAGACAGTACATCCACTTACGTGCGATAATACCTATTCCTCATCCCCATGATCAGTTTCAAAAAGTTTCTTAATTTCTTCAATCTTTTCCTTAGCACCTTCTTCGCATAGGCACTCTCCTGAAGAGATATAAATGTCAGATTTAGTACTTTTTCTGGTTTGTCTAGGAACATGACCTAGCCCCCAACCACATTTAAATTTAGCAGTCCAAAATCTGAACATATGATATCTAAAAAACCAAGGAGATACACATGTAAGCATAGTAGGTAATATTAAGGGGTCTTCAAATCGCTTAAATACTACTTCTACTAATAGATACTCAATATGCTCTTCTTTGTAATAACCTAACGATTCTACTTCAGCAAATGTTGAAATCTGCACACGATAACCTTGAGATTCTAAATAATCTGCAAGTTTTAAAGCAGTATATGATTTATAAAGCATATCTTTTGCAGATATCATGCAACTTTCGCATATTCCTACATGTAATTTAATAAATTTTCCGTTTTTATCTCCTCCAGTTCTTAGTCTTTTCCTAAGAGACGGTAATCCTTCGATAAATCTATCGTAATTCATATCGTCTCCATCATTTTCATCATACTTGTAGTTAGTTTTTGATCCTCCAAATATAAGATCTTCATCTAACTTCTCAAGTTTATCTAAACCTTCTTTATAAAAGTATTTAGACTTCTGAATCTCTTCTTTAGTTAGTCCTACCCATTCAGGATTATCTACTCCAGAAATCTCCTTATATTTATCAGGACTACCTGTTTCTTCTTGAACTTCACACTCAGTGTAAAATTTATCGAGATTATCAAAATGTGTCTCCAGCTTTTTACCCATGTCACGCTGCCTTTTTAATTTCGGATTTAATTTCAGACGTTTGTAGAAAACGAGTTGAAAAATCTAACTCTTTATTGACCATTTCTTTCTCAGAATCAGTCCAGTTAGTAATCAACATTTCTTTCCAATTCTTAAAATAAGCCTTCTTCATAAGGTGTCCAGACTGAATCATACGCGTAGATGCAACTCGGCGTAGATTACACTCTTTGATTATCTCACGAAGTTTCCATACGTAGTTTACTACATCAGTGTCATACTGACTTTCGTAATCTACAGAATAGTTAACTTCTATAATGCCACCGGTGAATCGGTCAATAGTAGATGCGTCTAATTGATTGTTAGCCACATACTGTCGACTCGCACCATTGCCAAACGTATTAGAAGTAGCAATAATGATACACTCGGGGTGACGACATACTAAACCAGTAGTAGTCTCAATCTCACCGTTAGCAAGAGCAGCATTTAATACTTGACCTACTGCGGGGTCTAATGCAGTCATCTCATCAATCAAGATAACAGATGGCTTAGCATAATATTCTGCAAACTTAGTAGATTCTCGAGTAGGATACTTATACCCTACGAATTCCGTAGCAGAAGTACCAATACCACAAGAAATACATAAATACGGAACATTAAGTTCATTTGCAACATTACGAGCCATAGTAGATTTACCACATCCTGCAGGACCTACCATCCAAATGTTTCGCATACCAGCTTCAATAATCTTCTTCAATTGTTCCTCTGGTTCCATTTTGGATATATCAACATATTTAGCTTCTTCAGCTAAACGTTTCTTTTCTTCCTCTAACTTCTGTTTAAGTTTTTCAAGTTCTTTACGAAGTTTATCCTGAAACTCATCAGCTTTATGCATAGTAATCCCAGAAGCAGATGTTTTGAACTTCTCTCCTTTATTGTTTGTAAGAGTGTATTTAGTTCCAAAACGGGTATCTTTCTCTATGACTTTCCAAAAATCTATCGGTTTTATACATTTATTTTTACCTTTTTCGTCTTTAATAGTAGTAGTAATACTACCAAAAAACTCATCACCAACCTCTAGATCTTTTGGCTTTGTTTTAGTAGTAAGATTGTCTCCGATGCTACCGTTAGACTCAGACCCTTCATCATTCAACATCTTTTCAGATGCTTGTTTGAACATTTTTTCCCACTCAGTTTGTTTACCGTTTTCAACAAACTGTTGCATCATCTGCAGAAGTGGGTGTTCTAAGTCATCATGTCCTTTTGCATTACCACTAATCTTACCATTTTTTACTGAATATTTTAAATCTGTTAACTTTGATTCTAACTCTTGAATATCTAACATAATAAACTACTTTTTGAGGTTAATAAAAAAGGGAGAGTAACTTTTGTTACCCTCCCCCCCAATTTAATTGGTTATATAATATGTTCTACCTTTTTTTTAGAAAGGCAAATCATCCTCACTATCGTTACTTGTTGTAACGTCAACACTTTCTAATGTACCATTTACTACTTGGAATGGATTAGCATTTTGTTTCTCGACATCAGCTACAATAGGCTTTTCAAATAAATCAATTCCTAACTTAGTAATCATTGATTCACCAGCATCTACTGTAGACATAGGCTCGATAAACGTGTATTTCGCATACTTTGGAAGTGTAGTATAACCTTTATCATTATAGACAACTTTTACTCTTAAGGCTTTATCCTTAATGTTATCTGCAGACAAAAGTCCTACTACCCATTTAGCATACTCTTTGAAGCTTTCACCTTCAAATTGCAACTTATCCTCATCATAAAAACACTCTAAAATCTGCTTTACACGAGAAAATTGCTTATCACACTTTAACTCAAACTCATCCTGAGTAAGCTCACCGAAACTTGTTTTCTTTCTCGGTTCCCACTCAGTATGAGTCATAATCTTACCTTCTTTTTCGAACTTAAATTCGATAAAACTGTTATCTTGAATTGAGGTCTCATATCTAACTCCAATTAAATGGACATTATCATGAATACCTGCACTTAAAAATGCTACATCGTTTTTTACAATCTTTTTTGCTCTGCTAGAACTGTACATATACGTATATTTTAATCATTATTAGGCAAATAAATTCTATCCCAATAGGTAATTAACTTACCTTCGTTATCACTTTCAGCAATAACAATTTTCTGGCCTCTAAGATGAGGCGCTCTCGCTTCTACTATATTGTTTTCTCCGCCCTGAAACGAAATTAATGTCTGGTTTTTCTTTCTATAGACATAGCCTATAGCATCTGCTTCTCCACAGATAATATCACTAAGTCTTCCAGCAAGGTCAAGCTGCATTTCAGATAGTTCTTCACCATCCTTATTGACTAATTTATCTTTAGTATGACCTACTAAAATAAATTCTTCACACAACTCTCTAAACATATCAATAACTTTTCTAACAGCCTGTCTGATATAAAACCATCCAGCACCATTAGGCAACATTCGAACATCTCCTTTATAGGATTTACCCATTGGAGTCTGATTATCATTATATTCTATACAATTCGCTACATTGTATACGTTCTCTTATGAACTGCTATATATCACTATATAGATTAGACTATATCATTCTCTTTCACTTTCGTGTTAAGAGATTCCCCTTTTCCATCTGCAATCGCTTCAGATGTACTCTCTTTCGAGATAGTCGTTGAACTTTTATTATAAAAATTGTTATAAATATCTTTTACTTTATCAAGAAATATATTTAGATTATATTTATTTTTCATACGATTACAAATAAAACAACATGGTACACAATTTTTTATTTGTTTTATTTTGTCATATTCTTCATGATCTAAACCTAATACAGTTATTACTCCATAAGTATTTCCTATATATTTCTTTAATGTTTCAATTTTCATAATACTTAGCTTCTGATTGTCTTACCATTCGCTAACAATAGCAGTGGGTAAGATGTTCCAGAAATTAAGGGAATTTTTCGATAACTATTTCTAGTTAAAGCTGCATAAATTCACAGAGTTAGAGCATAACTTAACGTTATTTCTTCTAATCTTGTTGCATTATCAATAGTTATATGCTTATAGAAGAAGCCATTACATTCTTTATTCTTTTGACGAATAGCCGCAGCAATTTCGCCTAAGTCATTTACGTTTCTAGCTTGAACACAGAGAGAATCTAAGAACTCAGCTCCTCCCTCTAAGTCAATAATCAAATTTGAATCTAATTGACTTGCTATAGTAGTTTTGCCCGATTTTGGTTTACCAAATAATATTAAGAATCTTGGATTCTTTACTTTGGCTTTAACTTTTTCAGTAGGTAATACTATCATAATGAATAGATATTAACTTACTGTGATTTGATACGATATGATAAGATTTGTAAATACTGAAAATAGTAAGTATATGTTGTTTTTAAAAATTACTCGATCACAAAAATTTCGATAATAGTAATAGATACACTAAGAATTGTTGTTTTTCTCTCCGAAGTCAAACTGTTAAAAAAGCTACGGTTTGCATTAAACGGAATAACAGTATCTCCAATCTGTACAAAGTCGCTAAAGAAATTAGCCGGAATACCGTTAATCAATGCTTCATAACTATCATTACCATAATAATTACGATATGCATTCATTCGATTTACAGCGTTCTTCCAAACTTCATATACGTCAAGATCACGCTGAATCTTCTTATAGCGATAGTTACTATCGAACAACGGACTCTTTTTCTTCTCTACAGCAAAAGGAAGAAGATAAAAAGGAGTCGAACTATTATATGAACTCCGACACGGAGTCTGATAATACGGAGTTAAACCCATTGCTTTATTAAACAAGCTTTGTGTATAACTACTTACAGAATTATTACCTGTTGTTGTTCCAAAGTAAGAAGAATTGTTGTTGGATTTACCAAAAGAGAATATATAATCTTTCATATCAGTCTTTTTTAATTGTGAACTAAGTAGGGTTTAGTTCCATGCCTCTTTCAATTTCGATAATATTGTTGTGTGCTAGATCATTTTCGAAATCAAGAATTGCTAATTGTCCTTCCCTATTCTTTAGAATATGGAGATATATCTTGTTTTGTACTGGGAGTCGATGAGGTCCGTACACTGCAAAGCCTAACGTTTCTGGACGGGCGATTACAAGTACAACATCACTTCCTTGAAAGATAGCATCAGCGGAAGAAATGTCACTACGCATTGGATAATGACATGTTGGGTTATTAATTCGATCAGGAGACTCAATGTTCCTGTTCATTTGTGAGAGCTGAATTATACTTGTGCAACCTACTTTTTTTGCATTTATAAAACAGTTCTGTAAATCTCTAATAATATTTAAAGCACTTTCATCACTTCTACCTCTTACTAGCAGTGTATGATCTAGCATTACTACTAGCCATTTATCTTTAGCAAGAGTGTCTTGAAAATACTGTATCGTATCCTTAATCTGATCGACTGTAGCTGCAGAATCTACATAGTAGATAGGAAATTTAGCAATCTGTTGTGCTTCTTCCTGTATCTTCTGAAATTCTTCATCACGAAGATCAAATTCAGAACTATATAATTCTGCAGTAGTCTTTCGCATTGAACTGCTTATTTTTCGACCTACTTGTCTACTTGATAACATTTCAAATGAAAAAGATAATACTATAACATTCTTATTAGGATTTAGACTAATTAAATCAGTTTCTAACATATTTGCAAATGAGGACTTACCTGATCCAGAGGCACCTACTATTGTATAGATGCAACCTTGTTCTATGCCACCATTACACAATCTATTGAATTTCTTCCACCTTGTTCTAAGTGGTTCAATTTCATGTTTTCTACGCATGTCAATATACTCTAAAGCTTCTTCTGTTACTTCAGAAATATGCTTGAATGGTAGTGGTTTATATAAGTGTTGTTCCATAAGATGTTTGTTCATTTTGTTCAACACTACATTTCATTTGCTCGTCAAGTGCTTCCCATTCACATTGAGTAAGCCATTTCCACATTGTTTTCATATAACCCATACGACCAGTCATTACTAGTTCATTCTGCTGGAATTTTAAACATTCCATTAAATGCTCATGAGCTGCTCTACTCTTGCCTACGATAGCGTTATAACGCTTTCTACAATTGTTTTTATTGGCTCGTAAGAAGCTCTTTGTACCATCTGGTCTAATGACAACCTGCGGATATGCTTCATAGAATTCATCAAACATCGTAACTTTTCTTTCGATAAGTGATGTTAAAGTTTCAGTCGGAAGATAAACTACTGCTTTGTCTGAAACCTTTTTTTCTATGTAGCCTTGATCAATTAAATCTTGTATTTCTGTCTCGTTCACCAGACTGATAAGTGACAGGACATCTTTGATATTAGCTTGATTATTGCCTAATACAAGATTTAAAAATACTAGCTGATTAATAGTCAAATGCTCAATTTTACTGAGCAGTTCTGTATCTAGTTCTAATATCATACACTTCTCCTTTCGTTAAAAGAAGTCTATGTCTTAGAGTATGATAATCTGTGATATTTTATGAAAAGTCCCATAGACTTAACTGTTGTGGCTTTAACTGATTAATAATTTTTGTAGCTTGTAGGATATAATAGTGATAGTTAATATTATAATCTTCAATAGGTTTATCTGGAGTAAATTTATTGTGTATAGTTACACCTGTCTCTTATACACATCTGACGCTGCCGACGATCTTACGCGTGTAGA
>ENA-UBIJ01000186-UBIJ01000186.1-human-gut-metagenome-genome-assembly--contig:-NODE-186-length-35513-cov-7.547803_pt1 | contig 35513 bp, 35 predicted proteins | sample MGYA00244944_ERZ654876 | MGnify/ENA primary metagenome ERZ654876 (study PRJEB26926, sample SAMN06164748) | human gut metagenome | biome: ENVO:00009003; feature: ENVO:2100002; material: ENVO:00002003...
GAGATAGGAGTCCGTCTCGTGGGCTCGGAGATGTGTATAAGAGACAGTTACTATGCAGCCAGACAAAAACAGCCGGATAATCAGATAAACTATCTTAATTATCCGGCTATTTTTCCTGCTTCTTTTCTTACATTTACGTCTGCTTTTGTATAAAGTTTTGTCTCTGTATCATCATCCTCGCATTCCGGAGTTTTGAAATCAAATCTCCTGATCATAAATGCAAAGATCACATAATTAAAACTTTCTACAAATGATTATTCCACGTTTCACTACAAAATACATCAAAAAGCTCCTGGAGCTTCAGATTTTTCTAAAGTTCCAGGAGCCATTTTACGTTTGGACACTCTCATGCTCGCGCATGAATCTATATTTTATGCTAATTATGCATTCTTCTCAGCGATAGCTGCCTGTGCTGCTGCAAGACGAGCGATCGGTACACGGAATGGTGAGCAGGATACATAGTCAAGTCCGATGCTGTCGCAGAACTCTACGGAGCTTGGATCTCCACCGTGCTCTCCACAGATACCTACATGCAGGTTTGGATTAACCGGTTTTCCGAGTTCGATAGCCATCTTCATGAGCTTGCCAACACCAACCTGATCCAGTTTTGCAAATGGATCGTTCTCGAAGATCTTAGCATCATAGTAAGCGTCAAGGAACTTACCAGCGTCATCACGGGAGAATCCGTATGTCATCTGTGTAAGGTCGTTTGTTCCGAAGCAGAAGAAGTCAGCTTCTTTAGCGATCTCATCAGCTGTAAGAGCAGCTCTTGGGATCTCGATCATTGTACCAACTTCGTACTTAAGCTCAACACCAGCAGCAGCGATCTCAGCATCAGCTGTCTCAACTACTACCTTCTTAACATACTTAAGCTCTTTAACTTCACATACAAGTGGAATCATGATTTCTGGCTCAACATTCCAATCTGGATGCTCTTTCTGAACTTCGATAGCTGCACGGATAACAGCCTTTGTCTGCATCTTAGCAATTTCTGGATATGTTACAGCAAGACGACATCCCCTGTGACCCATCATAGGGTTGAACTCATGAAGTGAGTTGCAAAGTGCCTTGATCTCTTCTACTGACTTATTCTTAGCCTTTGCAAGCTTTTCAATATCTGCTTCCTCTGTAGGAACGAACTCATGAAGAGGTGGATCCAGGAATCTGATAGTAACCGGGTTACCTTCAAGTGCTTCGTAAAGAGCCTTGAAATCTCCCTGCTGATATGGAAGGATCTTATTAAGAGCTTCTTCTCTTTCTTCTACTGTATCTGAGCAGATCATCTCACGGAATGCTGCGATTCTTTCTGGATCAAAGAACATATGCTCTGTACGGCAAAGACCGATACCTTCTGCACCAAGCTCACGAGCCTTCTTAGCATCTGCTGGTGTATCAGCATTTGTTCTAACCTTAAGTGTTCTGTACTTATCAGCCCATGCCATAACACGACCGAATGTACCTGCGATTGAAGCATCAACTGTCTTAATAACTCCATCGTAAATGTTACCTGTTGTACCATCGATTGAGATGAAATCTCCCTCATGGAACTCTTTGCCTGCAAGTGTGAACTTCTTGTTCTCTTCATCCATAATGATATCGCCACAACCTGATACACAACAAGTACCCATACCACGAGCAACTACAGCAGCATGTGATGTCATACCACCACGAACTGTTAAGATACCCTGTGCTGACTTCATACCTGTGATATCTTCCGGTGATGTCTCAAGACGTACAAGAACAACCTTCTCGCCCTTAGCTGCCCATGCTTCTGCATCGTCAGCTGTAAATACGATCTTACCACAAGCAGCACCCGGTGAAGCACCAAGTCCCTTGCCCATTGGTGTAGCTGCCTTAAGAGCTGCTGCATCAAACTGTGGGTGAAGAAGTGTATCAAGGTTACGAGGATCGATCATTGCAACTGCTTCTTCCTCTGTCTTATGTCCTTCATCAACAAGGTCACAAGCGATCTGAAGAGCTGCCTGAGCTGTTCTCTTACCATTTCTACACTGAAGCATGTAAAGTTTCTTGTTCTCAACTGTGAACTCCATATCCTGCATATCATGGTAGTGATTCTCAAGAGTCTCACATACCTTAAGGAATTCTGCATATGCTTCTGGGAATTCCTGCTCCATCTGAGCGATTGGCATTGGTGTACGAACACCGGCAACTACGTCTTCGCCCTGTGCATTGATAAGGAACTCACCCATAAGCTTCTTCTCACCTGTTGCAGGGTCACGAGTAAATGCAACACCTGTACCAGATTCATTATTTAAGTTACCGAATACCATAGGCATTACGTTAACTGCTGTACCCCATGAATAAGGGATATCGTTATCTCTTCTGTATACGTTTGCACGTGGGTTGTCCCATGAACGGAATACAGCTTCGATAGCTAACTTTAACTGCTCAACTGGGTCTGAAGGGAAATCTGTTCCTAACTGGTTCTTGTATTCAGCCTTGAACTGCTCTGCAAGAGTCTTAAGATCAGCTGCTGTAAGTTCTACGTCGAACTTAACACCCTTCTCTTCTTTCATCTTATCGATAAGCTGCTCAAAGTACTTCTTACCAACTTCCATAACAACGTCTGAGAACATCTGAATGAAACGTCTGTAAGAATCATATACGAAACGCTCGAATGCTGGATCTGGGTTGTGTGCGATCATTGCAGCAACAACTTCGTCATTTAAACCAAGGTTAAGGATTGTATCCATCATACCCGGCATAGATGCTCTAGCACCTGAACGAACGGATACTAATAATGGATTCTCAAGATCTCCGAACTTCTTGCCGTTGATCTCCTCCATCTTCTTAACACCTTCCATAGCCTGTGCCATGATCTCATCGTTGATCTTACGACCATCTTCATAGTACTGAGTACAAGCCTCTGTTGTGATTGTGAAACCCTGTGGAACTGGAAGACCAATTGTTGTCATCTCTGCAAGGTTTGCACCCTTACCACCGAGAAGATTACGCATGGTCATGTCGCCTTCGCTAAACATATAAACCCACTTGTTTGCCATTTGTTTATTACCTCCTACGTATCTAATTAAATATATGCTGAAAAAAGCCTGCTTTAGGGCAGAATTTTCCCACCACTCTGACGTGATTATATCATATGACCTAATAATATTAAACCACTTTTTTCAATTTTTTTCTCTTTTTAACCGCATATTCCGGAATCTTTTTCAAAAAGAAAGAGACATCCGCCAGATAATGTTCTTTTCCGACAAATGTCCCTTTTATTTTACAGATTCGATCAACCGGATACTCTATCTGAGATATTGATTCATTTCGTCTGATTAATATTCGAATTTCTTCTCAAAATATGCCTTCAGATCTTCGATCTTTACTCTTTCCTGCTCCATGGTATCTCTGTCACGGACAGTTACAGCACCATCTTCTTCTGAATCAAAATCATAAGTTACACAGAACGGAGTTCCGATCTCATCCTGTCTTCTGTAACGCTTACCGATATTTCCTCTGTCGTCGTATTCACAGTTGTAGTATTTGCATAATTCAGCATATACCTTTTCTGCTCCCTCGCCGAGTTTCTTGCTCAGTGGAAGGACACCGATCTTAACAGGTGCAAGTGCAGGATGAAAATGTAATACAGTTCTTACATCCGGCTTCTCCTCTGTTCCGATATTTTCTTCATCATATGCAGCACAAAGGAATGCAAGTGTTACACGATCAGCACCAAGTGATGGTTCGATAACATATGGAATGTATTTCTCTTTCTTCTCATCATCAAAGTAATCCATTGGTTCGCCGGATACAGTCTGATGCTGAGTCAGATCATAATCCGTTCTGTCTGCGATACCCCAAAGTTCACCCCATCCAAATGGGAATAAGAACTCTATATCTGTTGTTCCCTTGCTGTAGAAGCAAAGCTCTTCCGGTGAATGATCACGGGCACGCATCTCTTCATCCTTGATACCAAGGTCTTTTAGCCAGTTGATACAGAAGCTTCTCCAGTAATCAAACCATTCAAGGTCTGTTCCCGGTTCACAGAAGAATTCCAGCTCCATCTGCTCAAACTCTCTGGTACGGAACGTAAAGTTACCCGGTGTGATCTCATTACGGAATGACTTACCGATCTGTCCGATACCAAACGGGATCTTCTTTCTGGATGTTCTCTGTACATTCTTGAAGTTTACAAAGATACCCTGTGCTGTCTCAGGTCTTAAATATACTGTGTTCTTTGCATCCTCTGTTACACCCTGGAATGTCTTGAACATCAGGTTAAACTGTCTGATACCTGTAAAATTATGTTTTCCGCATGAAGGACAGCAGATATTCTTTTCTTCGATAAAGCTCTCCATTTCTTCATTTGACCAGCCATCAACGGAACCTTCGATCTCCATGTTATTCTCTGCCATGTAGTCTTCGATCAGTTTATCTGCACGAAATCTTTCATGGCACTCTTTACAGTCCATCAAAGGATCTGCAAAACCGCCAAGATGTCCGGATGCTACCCATGTCTGTGGGTTCATCAGGATCGCACAGTCAACGCCTACATTATATGGATTCTCCTGTATGAACTTTTTCCACCAAGCCTTTTTTACATTGTTCTTTAACTCAACACCAATGTTACCGTAATCCCATGTATTTGCAAGTCCACCATAAATCTCTGAACCCGGATATACAAAACCTCTGTTTTTTGCTAAAGCAACGATCTTGTCTAATGTCTTTTCCATAATGTCCTCCATTTATATTTCATCTTTATATTTGTACGTTATTGTACCTTCTCTCCCTGTTTTTTTCAAGACAGGGATTCAATTATTTCTACAGAATTGAATTTTCGGTCTACATATACCGCTAGAAATTCCTTTGCGATCATCATAAGTTCTTCCAGCACGCTGTCTGAAACCGTGAAATTATACAGATTTCCAAGCATTGCTCCATTAATATACTGAAGCACATATCTGGCGTCCTCTGATATATGGATACTTTTCTTAGCCTTGCTCCGGCAGTTCTCACACAGGATTCCACCGGATAAGGGATCAAATATCCGTGTCAGCCTATCGCTTCCACAGATCGGGCAATGAAAGCTCTGCAGTCCCTGTCCAAAGATATCCATGATCTTCAGTTCATATACACAACGGATCAGTTTCACCGGCAGCAGTCCTTTTTTTAATGCATTCAGGCTGACAAACAGCAGATTCAGATAATCTGCCGACCGGTCACCTTCTCTTGTAAAATATGACATCATCTCACAAAAGTAAGATCCGTAACAGTATTTGTTCATATCAAAGGTCAGTTCATGAAAATATTCCTTTGCATCTACGTTGATAAGTGTATATGCATTTCTTCCCGGATATACAGTAAATGCTCCCATGACAAACAGCTGCGTCTTTGAGATCAACTGGCTGCTTGGTCGTCGGACTCCCTTTGCAAATGCTGTGATCTTCCCCTGCTCTCTGGTCAGTATAACAAGCCGTCTGTCATATTCTCCCTGAAGACCGGAGGAAAGCACGATTCCGTTTAATACTATCTCATCCTTCATGATTCATCCATCTTATAACCATAATTTCGAAGAAGGGTATCGGTATCCCGCCAATCCTTCTTCACCTTTACCCAAAGCTTCAGATTCACATGTGTATCTAATAGCTGTTCAATGCCATACCTTGCATTGCTGCCGATCTTTTTCAGCATTGCGCCCTGTTTTCCGATAATAATACCCTTATGGGAATCCCGCTCACAGATGATTGTTGCATCTATATCCATAAGCCGTCCATTCGGACGTTCCTTCATCGAATCAATAACAACCGCAATTCCGTGTGGAATCTCTTTATCCAGAAGTCTTAAAGCCTGCTCCCGGATCAGTTCGGATACGATCTGTCGCTCCGGCTGATCGGTGATCGTGTCTTCATCATAGAACTGTGGTCCGTATGGAAGGTATTTGAACAGCGTCTTTATCAGTTCATCTTTGTTCTTTCCCTTTAATGCCGATACCGGAACGATCTCCGCATGACTGCAGGCATCCTTATAGGTCGAGATCGCCTTGAATACTTCTTCTTCACTTACCGCATCGATCTTATTTACCACAATGATGATCGGTGTCTTAACACGTTCTAACTGTTCAATGATATACCGTTCTCCTGCTCCGATAAATGTCGTTGCTTCAACGATCCACATAACGACATCTACTTCATTTAATGTTCCCTCTGCCACCTTTAACATATATTCACCAAGCTTGTTCTTGGCCCTGTTGATTCCAGGTGTATCGAGGAAAACAATCTGTCCTTCATCCGAGGTATACACGGTCTGAATACGGTTTCTTGTTGTCTGCGCCTTACTGCTCGTTATAGCGATCTTCTGTCCGATCAACTGATTCATCAGTGTGGATTTACCTACATTTGGTCTTCCTATGATCGCAACAAATCCTGATTTGTATGTATCGTTCATACTTCTCCTTCCATACTCTGTATGTATTCATGTTCTCCATTCGGCACAGAATTCTGTAACCTGCCGGAGAACTATTTACAAATCTATATACTTCTATCTTCTTTCGTTACTTCTGTAAAAACTATAGATCTTTTACTTCTTTAAACTTTGCCCGATTCTGTTCGATCTTATCTTCCCCACCGATTGCACAGATAACCCCGCCATCTGTGATCGCCCGGATCACAGGTGCCAGTGAACGGATCGTTTCTACATTTGCAGTAAGCACCTGATCACGTTCTTTCTGAAGCTGCTCATCTGTAATACCTGCAAAGTAACAGGTCTGGCTGAATGCTCCTTCTGCTGATGGTGTCATTGGAGAATCTAACTTCGCGATCGCACCGATCAGATATTTGGTCATATCTCTGTCGCTTGCATCAAAGCCTGCCACATAGTCTGCTGCCTTCTTATAGATATCATATGTCTCCATCAGGTTCGGATCTCTGTAGGATGTAAAATACCCCATTCCTGATCTGGCAAATGAACACATAGCTCCATATGCCCCACCCTTTACACGGATATTCTCCCAGAGATATCCATAGGAGAAGATCACCTGTAGGACTTCCAGTGCTCCGGTATATTCAAATCCTTTTTCTTTATAATTTCCTGCGAGAGCCGCATACTGTACCTGGCTTGCTGTCTTAAAGGCTTCGTTCTTAACAGCTTTTTTCATCACACGTTTTTCTGCAAAAGCAGGTCTGGTCGACAACTTTCTTGCAAACGCTTCAATATCTGCGCCCAATAATTCCTTGATATCATTGTCACCTGTATAAGAGATTGTTACCGCTCCTTTTCTGAGGATCTCGGCAAGCGTTGTCTGCAGCTTCTCAATGATCGCATCTGCATTCTGCTCAAAATCCTGATCCAGCTCCTGTAAGAAATCATAATATCCGATTCCCTCTGTCATATCCTTAAATGCCATCACATCTGAGACATACGACATCGCGCGTGTTGCAGATGTGATATGCCCTGAAGATATCAGATCAGTCTTAAGTCCGGCCTTTTCTTCCGATATAATCTCTTTCAATCTCTTCTTATCCGAAAGCTTCGATGTGAACAGGATCTCCTCGATCAGCTTCAGACCTTCTCCAAGCTTGTCATACATGGCCTTTGTCTTAACGGAGAAGAATGAAAGATGATCCTTCCCGCCATCCTTATACATGGCTCCTGTAGAAAATCCGATACCACCGGTATGGAAATTGATCTGATTGGACAGTTCACCATATGTGTAATGCTCTGTATCCACATATTTGAAAATGTTAGTGAGCAGCTCTGCATATGGAACAAACTCTGCATCCAGATCATTGATATCAAATATAAACTCCAGATAACCGATTCCGTTAGTAAAGATATCATGACTTATTAATGGCATACCATAAATGCTGTCCTCACGGTTCTTTAACGGATGGATCTCTTTTCTGATATCAGAAATATTAAGCAACGGAACCTTCTCCATATCCTTTGCCGGAGATGGTGTCTCCTGATATAATTTTAATTCCTTTGTATCTGATACAACCTGTTCAAGCTCATTTTCCGTAAGAGAGGCCTTATAGTCCGCAAGCTTCTGCTTCTCTGCTGCATCATTCTCCTTATCAAGCCCCTTCTTCGGCTTCATAACAAAAATCATACCAAAGGTATTCTGAACCAGCTTTTCCCAGATCAGTTCTTCAAAATATCCGGTTTTCAGACTTTCTTTCAATTCATCATATACTTCATTTAACTTAAACATTTCAAGTGCAGATGCATCATCATACAGCCATGTATTAAATGCATCCAGACCCATCATAAGCCCCTTCGGAAATCTGCCGAAGTTTGCTTCCTTATGTTTGAACTCAAAATTATTGATCGCAGCCTCGATCGAAGTCCGATCGATCGCCTTTCCTTCTTCTCCATGCCCGGAAAGATCAGTCAGTGTATCCCTGATCACTGACACAAAACGTTCCTTATCGGACATATTTGCATTTCTTGCTACGATTGAAAAGATTGTCTGCCGGATCCCATCATCAAAGGAAGCAAAGACATCCTCTCCGATCCCTGCATCTACTAATGCTTTCTTCAAAGGTGCGCCCGGAGCGTCCATAATTGCGTATTCCAGTATATTCATGGCAACGGACTGCTTCTTATCAAAGCTGCTGCCAACTACCATATTATAGGTTAAAAATGTCTGATTTTCTTCGCTCTCATTTTCTGCGATTGAATAAAAGCAGCTCTCATCCTTCATCTGTTCATAGGCTGTCTGCACAGCGATCGTAGAATCAATCTCTCTATAATCAAAGCTCGAGAGATACTCCTTATCGATATAGTCCAATTCCTTATACATATCAAGATCACCATACAGATAAATATAACTGTTTGACGGATGATAATACTTTCTGTGAAAATCAAGAAAACGTTCCTGACTTAATGTTGGAATCGCTGCAGGATCACCACCGGATTCATTCTTGTATGGTGTGTCAGCAAGAAGAAGTTTTTCAATCTTTGAATACATCTGCTGTTCCGGAGATGAAAATGCCCCCTTCATCTCATTAAACACAACACCATTATAGATCAGTTCCCCTTCTATAGTTTCAAGTTCATAATGCCAGCCTTCCTGACGCATGATCTCTGTATGTTCATAAATATTCGGATAGAATACCGCATCCAGATAGACATCCATAAGATTTTCAAAATCCTTTTCGTTACAGCTTGCAATCGGATATACCGTCTTATCAGAATATGTCATTGCATTTAAAAACGTATTTAATGAACCCTTTGCCAGTTCTACAAACGGGTCTTTTACCGGATATTTTCTGGAACCGCATAATACCGAATGTTCCAGAATATGCGGAATACCGGAATCATCATACGGCGGTGTCCGGAATCCGATATTAAACACCTTGTTCTCATCATCATTTGCAATTACAAGCACTCTGGCCTTTGTCTTCTTGTGGCTTAAGATATAACCTGTTCCATTTACTTCAGGGATCTTTTCTTCTGTTATGATGTCATACCCTGTTAATTCTTTTAAGTCTCTCAATCTGATGTCTCCTTTATTCTTCTTTATTCAAATGAAATGTCTCCGGAAGCAGCTCTTCTACCGAATACATCCGATATTCCTGTTTGTTCTTTGCTACAACGATCACGCAGCCTTGTTCGGCAAATTCGGCAATGACCTGTCTGCATATCCCACATGGATAAGTATAGTCACATTCTCCGTCCTTTAGTCCGCCAACGATCGCGATCGCAGACAGCTTTCTGCACCCTTCACTGACTGCCTTAAAAACAGCCGTCCGTTCCGCACAGTTTGTTGCCCCATAGGAAGCATTCTCTATGTTGCATCCTGTATAATAACTTCCATTCTCCATCTTTACACAGGCTCCCACCTGAAAATTCGAATATGGCTCATATGCCTTTGTTCTTGCCTGCATCGCAAGCTCGATCATCTCTGAAATCTCGTTTTCATTCATACAAATTTCCTCTTACTTCCTGTTACATGGAACTAACAGTACCACCCATAAATATAGCCTATTTTCCATGTGTTTGCAATGCGATTCTGGCGTATTCTAACTGCAAACTATACAAAACAGATTGACAGTGGTCTTACCTATTATTACACAAGACATTCTCATTCTATCCTCATGTAGCGGTACATAAGGCAGCAAAATACGCTGCCCAAGTACCGACATTCGTAACTGAGACCTTAGCTCGACTTAATCGAGGTTAGTTCGAAGTTACACAGAGTGGATAGGCTTGTTACATAATAGTAAGACCACTGTCAATCTACTATTTAAAATTTCTACTCTCTATTTAAAAATAAATCATTATTTCAAATTCACCGTCTTCTGTTTTTAAACTTCCGTGGTAGCCAAATATCTGCATGATCTCCTGCACGATGCTCAATCCGATTCCGCTTCCGCTTCTGCCGGTTCTTGCTTCGTCTCCCTTTACAAATGGCTTCCATAACTCCTCCGGATCGGTTGTAATCGACTGTTCCATCGGATTGCTAAGGATCAGATGATCTTCCTTTAATACCAGCCGGATCACACTTCCTTTCAGTGAATACTTAATTGCATTTACAAACAGATTCTCTAACATATGGGAAAGCATCAGCGGATCACCTTTTACCGTACAGTTTCCTGACATTCTTACCTCCAGACCTTTTTCATCCAGAAGATTCTGATACCGTTCCTGTAACGGCTCCCATATCTGTTCGATGCTTACAGACTCTGTCTGTAACGCTTCCATTTTACCAAGCTTGATATACTCGCTTAACTGACATAAAAGTTCATTCATGTAAGATGTATTTTCCAAAATAACATCTATGTAATGCCGGCACTCTCCTGTCTGGTTTAACTGTTTCAGATTCTCTGCATACCCGGAAATTGCCATCAATGGACTTTTTACATCATGTGCAAGTGCTGTAATAACCGTTTCTTTTCTCTCTGCATCTTCCATCTGTGAAAATGTCCGTCTACAGGATATAAACGCAGTCAAGATCGTTGCAATTATAATGAGAAATACAACTGCAAGCCCTCCATAAAATAACCAGATACCTTCTGTATGCCAGCCAAATGGATCTGCATACATAGCGGATACGATATAATATATATCATTGTCAAAAACAACATACTGACTTTTAAAATAATAGTTTCCACCCAAACAACCACTTATACTCTCTGTTATATCTGCGGGATGTGCTCCATAAGTCTCCATCTTAGCCAGCAAATACCTGCTCGTCTTACTATACTGATTGGCATCATCTACTCTGCCATGAAGACTCCATGCAAATTCCCCTGCATCAGCATTTTGAACCACCTGCCGGAAAGAAGGCATAATCGGTGAATACATCTGTACTTCGGACTGCATCTGCTCCATATCATCCTCTATATCCTGTACCTGTTGTTCTAATTTTTCTGTATCATTTTCGTCTGTATGCTTCGTAGTTTCTGTTTCTTGATTTTCATCTGCAGCATTTACATCGTCTTTTTCTTCTATATTGTCTACTGCATCTGAGCTTTCCAAATGCCGCCTGTAAACTGCTGTCAAAAAATATGGTGTATTTTCCTCCGCAAAGATCTCCTGTATTCTATTACGGACTTCCTCTATATCTGTCATACCTGCAATATCTTCCTGACATTCAGCCAAACTTGCACTGACACTATTTGTTGATACCTGAAAATATTCTTTTAATTCCAGATTGACCTGATTTCTGTAATAACCGATCACCAGCAGATACCATATTATGCTGACTGCTATAATGCCAGATGAAATCCATATCCATTTTCTTTTTATCTTTTGTCTTTTTCTTTTCTGCCGCTCCGACAATAATGCATTTCTTTTTTTATCATTCTTTTTGTTCTTTTTCATCGTCGTCACCCCGTATCTGATATCCATTTCCTATCACTGTTTTAATCTGCTTTCCTGCACTTCCAAGATGTTTTCGAATCTTTCGAATGTGATTATCCACACAACGATCACTGCCTTCATAATCATAACCCCATACACCGATCAGCAGCCGTTCTCTTGCCACAGTCTTATTTTTGTTCTCAAGCAACATCCGCAACAATGCAAACTCTTTTGGCGCAAGTTCTATTTCCTGAGAATCCACAAGGACCCTATACTCCGATGGCTTCATATGTATCCTGCCACAGACCAGCTCTCCGGTTCTGCTGAGATCCTTTGACCGTCTGATCAGTGCCTTGCATTTCGCATATAAGGTCACAAGAGAAAATGGTTTGATGATATAATCGTCACAGCCGAGATCATAGCCAAGCAGGATATCCCGTTCGGAACTTCTGGCTGTTAAAAACAGGATCGGAACCATGCTCGTCCTACGCATCTCCCGACAAATCGCAAAGCCATCCATTCCCGGAAGCATGATGTCTAACAATACAAGATCCACCCGTTCCGTCTCAAATAAATCCAGCCCGTCCTGTCCATTCTGTGCCGTCCGTACTACAATCTCATTTTCGCTTTCTCTGGTAAAATAATCTTTCACTACTTCGCAGATCTGTTCATCATCTTCAATCATCAGTATCTGATATGTCATATTTCTTACCTCCTTGCGCCTATCTTAACAGTGTCATATGACTTTTAAATGTTCTTACATAAAAAGCCTAAATAGAGTTTACTGCTCTATTCAGGCTTTCTTATTTGCTATAGTTTCTCCTCCACAGCTCGTTCCATATTCTGCATGGCACATTCTGTCTGCATGGCTTTCCCTCGTTCCTCTTCGGAAAGTCCGTCGGTTATGGAATAACATGCATCAAACAAGCCGCTCTCCATACATTGTTCGATGCCTTCCCCGAAGCAACCTGCAAATGCAACCACTTTTTTCTTCTGTGCTTTTGCAAGTTTTGCTACGCCTGCCGGAGTTTTTCCCATTAACGTCTGCGCATCCATCCTGCCCTCTCCGGTAATAACCAGATCGACATTTTTTATTCTTTCTTTTAAATGGATCTCATCAAATACTATATCAATTCCCGGTCGTAATCTTGCATGCAGGAACATTAGGAATGCATATCCCAGACCGCCTGCTGCACCTGCTCCCGGTGTCATACGATTTATTATGCTGTCCATCTGACACTTCTCCGGGTCTGTATTCATTTGCACTTTATCCTGCTTACAGCCTGACCAGTTCTGCTGTTCTACCAGATCTGCATAACGCACCATGGATTTCTCCATGTTCTCTACCATCTGAGCATCTGCTCCCTTTTGCTGTGCAAAGATATGGCTGCATCCATTCTCTCCAACCAGCGGATTTGTAACGTCACAGGCAATCTGAAATGAACATACTGAAAGCTCCGGTAACATATCTTCTATGTGAATCCCGCATACTTTGGAAAGTCCTTCTGCTCCACAGCAAACTTCATTCCCATATTCATCAAGGAAATGACACCCAAGTGCCTGCAGCATTCCAATCCCGGCATCATTTGTTGCGCTTCCGCCAATCCCTATAATAAAGCTCCGGCAGCCTTGAAGCATGGCATCCTTTATCATCTCTCCTACTCCATATGTAGTTGTATGCATCGGATTTCTGGCTGACTCCGGTACAAGCGGAAGTCCTGCTGCCTCTGCCATCTCGATCAATGCTACTTTTTCTCCTGCTTCATCATAACTGATATAAGAAGCCTTTACGACCTGTCCAAGCGGTCCTGTTACATTAACTGTATGACGTTTCATGTTCGATTTTCCATAGGCGATCGCATCCATGGTTCCCTCTCCGCCATCTGCAACCGGAACCACTTCGATCTCACGATTCTTATAATTTTTCTCCAGACCTTTTTTAACCGCCATGCCTGCCTGAACAGATGTCATGCTACCCTTAAAAGAATCAACAGCCGCAAGGACCTTAAGCGGTCTTTCTCTCAATTTCAGATCATCCTGCAATATGGTGTCATGTATTTCACATGTTCGATTCATTTGAGAAGTCCTCCCTTGCAAATATCACACCGTTTATTTCCGGTTCAGATTATATCCGACAACTGCACCCACAATACCGCCAACGATATGTGCCATATTCGAGATATTGTCCTGTACTGCGATACCTTCATATACCTGCTGTCCGATAAAGATGACCGCAACCAGAATAAAGGATAACGGAATTTCGCCTGCTCGAAATCCGGTAAAGGACGCCAGCACGATAAATGCAAATACGACACCACTCGCTCCACAAAGTGCTACATTCCAGAAAAAGATGTAATTCACAATACCGGTCGCAAGTGCTGTTACACCGATCACTTCCAACATTTCTTTCGAACCATATTTTTCTTCTAACATCGGTCCAAGCAATAACAGATAGGAGGCATTTCCGATAAAATGACTCCATCCTACATGCCCGAATACATGTGTAAAGAATCGCAGATATGTGAGTGGATTTGTAAGCGATGAATGATATGTCATAAATAATAACCGGGTACTTCCGCCACCGGTCAGTACCCCAAGCAGCGTTACAACAAAACAAATAAATACAAAGCCCAGCGTCACCGGCGCGTTAAATGTGATCTTTAATTTTCTCATCTGTATATACCTCCCCATATAGAATGAATAGCTTTATTATACCCTATTTATGTATAAATACAAAGAGCCGCTTCGACTCTTTTACCCCAGAACAAAATTGCTTTACAGAATAAATATTTCTATAAAACAAAACTACCGTCCATCCGGCAGTCTGATCATAGCAATTTCAACTGACGATCAAATCTGTATCCGAATAAACGGTAGTCTTATATGTACTTCGCACATTCTATGCATCCGAAAAATCATTGCCTATACTATGGTCAGATGATTTTCCATCATGATATACCGATGAATTTACAGATTATATTCTTTCTTCGTATCAGCAAGTGCCGCATCCATACGCTCGATAACGGCTGCGATCTGTTCCTCTGTAATAACCGCTGTCGGCTCGAAACGGATACACTTGGAGTTTACAAGTGTTCCGGCTGTCATAACACCTCTTGAGAACAAGCCCTTTGCGATGCTGTAACCGATATCAGATGTAACAAACTCAACAGCAAGCATCAGACCTACGCCTCTGACATCATCGATGATCTCAGGATATTTTGCCTTCAGACTTTCAAGTCCTGCCTTTAAGATCTTACCTTTGCTTGCACACTGTCCTGGAATATCATTATCAATCATGTATTTGATCGTTGCGATCGCTGCCGAACAACATACAGGGTTACCACCAAATGTAGGAGAACCAAGTAACCATGGGTTGTCGATCAACTGCTGTACCCACATGGATGGCTTACAGATAATACCTGTGATTGGCATAATACCACCACCAAATGCTTTACCGAATGTCATGATATCCGGTGTTACGCCTTCTGCTTCGCATCTCCACATTGTACCGGTACGACCCATACCTGTCTGGATCTCATCAAAGATCAACGCTACACCATACTCATCACAGATCTGTCTTAACTCTGTCAGATATCCTTCCGGTGGAACGATAACACCAGCCTCGCCCTGAATTGGTTCAACGATCATAGCTGCAACCTTTTCACCAACAGCGATCAGGTTACGGATTGCCTTTCTTGCATCCTCTGCATTACCATATTCTACATGCTGTACCTGCTGTACCATAGGTGTATATGGAACTCTGTATGTATTCTTACCACCCATTGAGATTGCACCCATTGATTTACCATGGAATGCACCAACGGTTGAGATATACCATCTTCCGCCTGTTGCGATTCTGGCAAGCTTCAATGCCATTTCGACTGCCTCTGCACCACCATTTGTAAAGAAACAATACTGAAGATCACCCGGTGTGATATCTGCAACTGCCTTTGCAAGATATCCACGAAGCGGATCCAACAGCTCCTGTGAATGAAGCGCCTGATGATCAAGCTGTGCCTTTACGGTATCAAGGATCTCCGGATTTCTATGACCACATGTATAAATACCGAAACCACCAAGACAGTCAATGAATTCTTCACCATATAAGCCATCACATACACCGTCATGATCTTTCCACTCAAGCACTGCTGAGTTGGTAGATACTGACTTTCTGTATTTTAACCAGCCCGGGCTTACATAATTATCAAAATAATCTAATGTCTGTTCTGTCATTAATTTCTTTTCATCATCTGTTAATTCATCTGAATGGATATAACCAATTACCTTTTCCAAATCCTTACTTACCTGTTCATAACTCATATTAAAATCCTCCTTAAAATATATTCGTGTTATAATGTGTCTGTCTGATCCTGTATGTTACCTAACACAACCTTTCCATGAACATTTACAATCATTGATTGAAGTATAAATTATACGGCCATTAAACTGAAAAAAGGAGCCTGTGACCTGTTCACAAGCTCCTTTGCTTCTATGTCTGTATATTATCGTATCTCATGCTCTTTTTCAATTACTAATTTATACCATTTATCTACCATTTATCTGTTATATGTAATTAAATATAAGTATATTCAACTTATATAACCGACTTGTAATTCCATCGTCATACCTCTATCGAAGTATCATTTTCTACCCTATTTCTGTTATTCGCCAAATCAGTCGGTATTTGAAACGCATTAAAAAGCAATAAAAAACCGCCCACCTTCATTTTTCAGAAAGTGAACGGTCTGTTTTATCTAGTGTTCATACCAGCCTACAATACCCGGGTTCAGATTGATATTGATCTGCTTAACCTCCTGATATTCCTCGATACCATGAACGCCAAGCTCTCTGCCGATACCGCTCATCTTATAGCCGCCCCAAGGTGCTTCATTAAAGGTTGGGTTGTAGCAGTTGATCCATGTGATACCTGCGCGAAGCTCACTGATCACACGATGTGCTCTGGTTATATCGGAAGTAAATACAGCTCCGGCAAGACCATATACGGTATCATTGGCCATCGCAATCGCTTCTTCCTCTGTCTTAAAGGTCTGGATGCTGACAACCGGACCAAAGATCTCCTCACGGACGATCTTCATATCCGAAGTACAATTATCAAAGATCGTTGGACGTACAAAGTAGCCCTTTGCACATTCTCCTTCTGTATAGCGCTCACCACCTGTTACAAGTGTTGCGCCTTCCTCGATACCACTCTTTATGTAAGACAGAACTTTCTCCATATCCTTTTCCGTAATGACTGGTCCGATATCCGGATTGTTCACCGGATTGCCGATCGTCATGGCTTCCGCCTTTTTCTTTAATCTGGCAACAAATTCATCATGGATGCTTTCTTCTATGATGATTCTGGATCCTGCGGCGCATACCTCGCCCTGATTGAAGAAAATACCGATCATTGCCCACTCTACAGCGCCATCCAGATCTGCATCTGCGAAAATGACATTTGGTGATTTACCACCAAGCTCCAGTCCGATCTTCTTCACATTTGTAGCGGCTGCATTCATCAGGCTCTGACCGACTCTGGTACTTCCTGTAAATGTGATCATATCAACATCGGTATTCTCGCCCATTTCCGTTCCGACCTCAGCATCACCCTGTAACAGATTGACGCAGCCCTTCGGAAGTCCTGCTTCTTCAAAGATCTCGAATAACCGGATTGTTGAAAGCGGAGCCTTTGGACTTGGTTTAAACACGATACTGTTTCCTGCTGCAAGTGCAGGAGCCAGCTTCCAGACAGACATCAAAAACGGATAATTCCATGGAGTGATCTGCGCACAGACACCGACCGGCTCTCTGGTCTCATATGAATGCATCTTGCCAAATCCATCATTTACCTCATATACACCACCATGCGGAGTCTTGCAAAGACCTGCGTAATAACGGAAGCAATGAATACCATCACTGATATCTCCTTCTGCTTCACGAAGCGGCTTACCATTATCCAGAGTATCCAGCATTGCCAGTTCATCGGCATATTTGTCGATCAGATCTGCGATCTTTAGAATCATATCACTTCTGGTCTGGGAATCCATATCACGCCACTCTCTTGTCTGGTAAAATGATTTCTTTGCCGCAGCGATCGCACGTCTGGCATCTTCTACACTGCTTTCATAGACCTGCGCGAGCACTTCTCCGGTCGCCGGATTGATAACGTCAAACGGCTTTTCCATACTTCCTGTTACCCACTCACCATCAATATACATCTTTTTGGGTTCCATATATCTTACTCCTCCTGATCAACTTTTTTGTCTGTCTTTTGCCGTTTTGTATTACTGCTTTAATTTGTTCCACATATCGTTGTAAACAGTCAATGTATCTGTATCAAGATTTCCAACAAATTCACCTTTTTCAAATACCTCAGCCGGTATATTCTTTGCTTCATTGTTCCTGTAATCTTCATTTGCCTCCACTGCAGTTGCATTCGCATTCAGATATGGGTATTCCGCCATAACCTTTGTAGCAACATCCGGATCACACATATAGTTGATGAATTTCATTGCATTATCATAGTTCTTGGCACCCTTTGCGATTGCCCAGTTATCAATGAATTTATATGCGCCCTCTTCAGGGAATACAATCTTGATCGATGGGTTCTCATCCATAGCAAGCGCTACTTCAGCAGCCCAGCAGTAACCAACATTACAATCTCCGCTGATCAGAGATGACTTTGGACTGTCACTGTCATATACTGCGATATTATCCTTTAATGTCAGAAGCTTCGTTTCAACCTCGGCAAGCTTTGCTGTATCTGTTTCATTCATGCTGAGTCCCATGCTTCTCTCCGTCATACCGATAACTGCTCTATAGTCATCCAGTGCTACGATCTGTCCTTTTAATGAAGGATCAAAGAGATCTGCGTATCCCTTAATATCTGTTGATACCTTGTCGGTGTTGACTGCGATCGCTGCCACACCACCCTGATAAGGAACGGAGTAGACATTGCCCGGATCATATGTAGGATCCAGATACTGACTACCAATATTTGACAGATTGGTAAGTGCATCCTGATCCAACTTCTCAAGCATTCCCTGAGCGATCATGGATTCTACCATATAGTCACTCGGCTGTACGATATCATAAGTTCCTTCATCCTCTGATTTTACCTTTGCAAGCATATCCTCATTGGATGAGAATGTTGATACATTTACTTTAATTCCATATTCTTTTTCAAAATCCTTAATTACTTCATCCGGTACATACTCTGTCCAGATGAACAGGTTTAACTCTCCGTTTGTACTGTCTGCTTTCTTACCACAGCCTGTGATATTTACTGCTGTCATTGCAAGAACAAGTGATAATGCAATACTTACTGCTCTTTTTCTGTTTTTCTTCATAATTATGTCTCCCTTCTACTCTTGAACCTTGTTCGGTTACTTCTATAAATTGTTTACTGTTTCATTCTATACAGCTACTGTTTTTTCTTCTTAAACAGATTGCCCTGAGTCAGGACAACAAAAATGATCGTGCCTGCTAAGATCAGTGCTGATAACGCATTTACATCAGGTGCTACTCCACTCTTAATACTTGCCATAACCTGTAACGGATAAGTCATCGTATTACCATTTACAAAGTAGCTTATGATAACGTCATCAATCGATAACGTAAATGCCAGTAATGCACCGGCTGTAATGCCGGGTCTTAAAACCGGAAGTGTGATCTCCCAGAATGTACGGATGCGGTTAGCTCCCAGATCCATACTTGCTTCTTCGATCGAAATATCATAGCCGGATAATCTTGCCCTGACATTGAAGATAACATATGGCACACAGAAGGTAATATGTGCAATGATCAATGTAAGCATACCTCTTGGGATCGAGACCTTTGCGAATACAGTAAGTAAGGATATACCCATTACAATCTCAGGAATAACGACCGGGATATATAAAAGTCCGTCTATGATCCCTTTTCCTTTGAATTTATATTTGTACATTCCGATCGCACCAAGCGTACCTATAATCGTTGAAAGTACAGTTGTGACCAATGCTATGATCATCGTATTGCCAAAGGATGTAAGAAGCGACTGATTTTCAAACAATTTCACATACCAGTCAAATGTAAACCCCTTCCAGGTCAGATATGGTTTTGATGTCGTTGCATTAAAGGAATTCACTACAACAACTGCAATCGGCATAAACAATACAATATAAATCAGAGAACAAAAGATCTTTGAAAGAATACTCTTTGTTCTTACTTTTGCTTTTCTGCTCATCGTTTACACCCCCAGACTATCCATATCGCCGCCTGTCTTCTGGTACAGTTTGACGAGGATCAATGTGATAACAATTAATATGATGGATAGGGCTGCACCAAGCGGCCAGTTATTTCCACTCTTGAACTGACGCTCGATCAGGTTACCAATAACATCTGCATTTCCACCACCTAAGATATTCGATACAAAGAAATATCCAAGACATGGGATAAATACCATGATACAGCCGGAAAAGATTCCGCTGGCTGTCAGCGGAAGGATCACTTCAAAGAAAGTCCGCCAGCCCTTAGCTCCAAGATCAGAGGAAGCCTCCAATAAAGTATGATCCAGCTTACCGATCGCAGTATAAAGCGGAAGTACCATAAATGGGAACAGGCAGTACACCATACCAAATACAGTAGTTCCCTGGTTATATAAGAGGTTCAATGGCTCTGATATCAGATGCAGCTTCATAAGCACGGTATTCAACCAACCGGACGAACCAAGGAATGTCTTCCATCCATAGATACGGATCAGTGAATTCGTCCAGAATGGAATAATAACCAGCATATATAACAGGTTCTTTGATCTGCTCTTTGTCCTTGCAATAATATAGGTAAACGGATATGCAAGCACGATACAGATCACGGTTGTAAGCAATGCAATCACAAGTGACTGAACATAGATCTTAATATAAGAACTGTCCACCAGATGTTTGTAATTATCGAATGTGAACTGAAATGTTACATTGTAATACTGATCAATACTGCAAAAACTCATGACCAGTATATAGATGAGTGGAACTGCTACCAACAGGATCAGCCATAAGGTCACCGGCCCTACCATGATCGTTGCCGGAAGTGTCTTTTCTCTGAATCTCTTTTTATTCATATCAAACACCTCCTTATGCCAGTGTTATATTTTCCATACTCTGATAGAAGCTGTTATCCAGACTGTGGATCAATACCGCATCCTCCAGATTCCAGCAGATAAATACTTTGTCACCGGATTTTGGAAGTTCTTCGCCTGCCAGACGTTCCATCTTTACTTCATTTCCATTTGGAAGAACCGCCAGACATTTGACGACTGAGCCAACATAGATATAATCCTTGACCAGTGCCGGTACGCTGAAGCCCTCTACCGGTTCTGCCGAAAAATGAAGCTTTTCCGGTCGAACAGAAACAGTTACAAATTCACCAACTGAAAATCCGGTGTTCTTTTCCTCTGTCTCGGTCACGGAACCGGAGGTTGTTACATCTCCATTTTCAATTCCTATAACCGCTTTTCCGTTTACGATCGATTTGATCGTTCCGTCAAATACGTTTGTCTCTCCGATGAAGGTTGCTACGAACTTGGTTGCCGGTCTTTCATAGATGTCTGTCGGTGATCCGATCTGATCCATGACACCATCATGCATAATAGCTATCCTGTCACTCATCGTAAGCGCTTCTTCCTGATCATGTGTAACATAGATAAATGTGATATGTAATTTTTTCTGCAGCCGTTTCAGTTCCAGCTGCATCTGTTTTCTAAGCTTCAGATCCAATGCACCAAGCGGCTCATCCAACAGCAGAACCTTCGGACGATTGATCAACGCTCTTGCAATCGCAACTCGCTGCTTCTGTCCACCGGACAACTGACTTGGATACCGTTTCTCAAATCCGGATAACTGAACCATCTCTAACATCTCCGTTACCCGTTCTTTGATCTCTTTCTTTGGAACCTTTTTCATCTTAAGACCATATGCTACATTGTCATATATAGTCTTATGTGGAAATAAAGCGTAACTCTGAAAGACAGTGTTTACATTTCTCTCAAATGGCTCTTTATCTTCAATCGGCTCACCTTCTACCTGAATGGAGCCTGTCGTCGGTTCTTCAAATCCTGCGATCATACGAAGCGTTGTCGTCTTGCCACATCCGGATGATCCAAGCAATGTCAGGAACTCGCCTTCCTCTACCTGCAGATTCAGATCTTTTACAACATGATTTGTTCCGTATATTTTATTTACGTCTTTGATATCAACTATAACATTTGCCAAATCATATCACCTCTTTTTCAAATTTCTCTATAATGCTTTTTCTCCTCGTTCACCGGTACGGATTCGTATAGCCTCTTCGATATTTCGAATGAAGATCTTACCATCTCCGACATGTCCGGTAGCTACCTTTTCTCTGACATCCAGAATAATCTGCTCTACCTTGGAATCTTCAACTACTACTTCAACTCTTACTTTTGGAAGAAGATTGATCGTAGTTTTAAAGCCTTTAATCTCATTTACGCCCTCAACAGTTCCTTTCTGTGTTCCGCATCCCATAACGGTTGAGATCGTCATACCACCACAATTCTTCTCATCCAATATGCTTTTTAATACTTCCAGCTTTTCCGGTCTGATTATTAATATGATTTCTTTCATTCTTTCTTCCTCCAATCTGCAACATACAACTAATAAAACAAAAAAGAGCCGTTCATCTCTGAACAGCTTCTTTGCTTGTTAACGAAAATATACTACTTTCAAATTAATTCTTCAATAGAACAGGATTACCATTTTTTTACTACTTTTATGGTATTAACTACTCTTTTTCTTTAATCAGTTTAAACATCTGAACACGGTTTCGGATTCCCAGTTTCCGATAAATATTTAAAATATGCTTCTTTAGTGTATTTACCGTTATGGATAAACGGTCACAGATCTCCGTATTCTCCATTCCCTGCAGCAAAAGCTGCAATATGGTCTGCTCCCGCTTCGTCAGATCATAGGTCTTTACTGCCTGTGTCAGCGTCAGTTTCTCCTGACTGGTCATCTGATTGTTTCTGTCCTGTGACAACCGGTATGCCATATGATCCTTAAGCATATCCATCAGGAATACATCTTCATATGTAAAGTCCTCTTTACCAATCGTCCTATATAGTGTCACCACACCCAGAAAATGTTTGTTCCGTCCAAATATCATTTGTAACGCATAATGCCAGTTATTTGGCTTATATACTCTTTGATAATATTCGGTTTGAACTCTTTTCTCATCCGATATGATATCAGTTTCCCGATATACCATACTCCTGCCACTGAACATAATACCACGGCTATAATCCATATTCTCATAAATATCTGACAAGTCTTCATCACAGTTGAGGAATACCGGACGTTCCAGATTTTCTTTTTCATTTGATGATGCCAGATAAAAATCTGCACTGTCAAAATCTATGACGGTCTTGATCTGTTCCAGAAATTGTGTCCGCATGGCATCAAAATCACCGGTTGTGTAGATCTTGTATATGATACTGTTCATGACCAGCCAGTCGTTTGTTTCAAGGGTCTTCACCAGTTTCCACCTCCCTTGTATTTCATAAAACAAAAAAAGTACGCAACCGATGTAACACACCCTTGCGTACTTATTTTTTACTATTCTGTTGGTACGAAGTATAGCACAAAAAGATGATTTGTCAAGCAATTATCTTTTTTTGTAAATTATCAGTTCCGGATCTTTGCCCTGAGCTTCATATGTTGAAATCAGAATAAAATCCATATCTGCAAGAACTCCAAAGTATCTGTCTCCACCAAATTCACATTCAAGCTGATTGCCTAAATATGTTTTCCGGTCATCCAGAAATTTCACTTTTTCTCCATTCGGAAGCCTGTATTCTAAATTCACATATTCTCCAACAAGGGCATTCAGTCTTTTCAGCTCGGGCAGACCTTCTACATGAAGATCATTGATTTCCCTAATTAATTTCTTCTTGAATTGATCAAACTGACCATCATCACTCAGTTCTTCATATCTTTTCCAGTAATCCAATTTCGGAAGAAGTTCCTTCATATAGGAACGTGCCTGATTCTCTGTAACATTTTCATCTACCATATGTTTAACACAGACATCTATCAATTCATCCATATCACTATAGGTATATGTTCCATCCGCATAACACCACTTACAATAGTCCTCATTCAATGAACCATCACTATTATGTCCTATGATTGTGTCATCCTCAAGCGGCATTCCGCAGCACTGGCAGATAAGTTTTCTAGGCTCTCCCAGTAGTGTATTGATCGATACATCAAATTCCTTCGATAAAAGCTTTAATGTATCTGTGTTAGGAATTGTTTCTCCATTCTCCCAACGTGATACAGCCTGCCTCGTCACCATTATTTTCTCAGCCAGTTCATCCTGTGACATGCCTCTCTTTGTACGAAGTTCTAAAATAATATTTTTTGTTTCCATAGCCGTCACCTCCATGGCCATATCATACAGACAAATCCATGTTATGAAAAGCAACCTGCTGTTTCCTGCCTGTCATATGTGCTCCTATCCTGCACATGAGATAAATTTGATTAAATATAATAAATTTCTTTGAGTCTATTTCAAAAGCTTTTTTATCTGTGCATTTGTTGCGATCGGATAAATATCATGCGTGTGCCGAACGATGGTATTCCATGACTCCTGCGGATCATCCCAGTCTACACCATACATGATCCATTTGCCTGAGTCTTTTTCCATGTTTGTCTCCTGTTATATCACTATCCCATTACAGTGATCCACCTCATGCTGAATAATCTGTGCCACAAATCCCTCAAATGCCATCTTCCTTTTTATAAAACCAACATCCTGAAACTCTACCTCTATCTTCTTATACCGCGTTGTTTTTCGTTTTCCCTCTAATGACAGACAACCTTCTTCTGTTTCGTAACGTCCACTCTTTGAACAGATCACCGGATTGATCATAATCATATCTACAGGTCCGGCACTTACAATAATCATATTTTTCTTATACCCGATCATATTTGCTGCCATTCCGACACAACGCTCACGATTTGCAGCTAATGTATCCCGAAGATCATTTACCACATTCATATCAAGCGGTGTCGCCGGAACGGATTTCTGTCCCAGAAAAAGAATATCTTTTACAATAGGTTTAACCATTTTCTATCCTCCATAAGTTCTCATTTATCTCTTCTATCTCGTCAAGATTTGTCACTGATTTGCAAATGACATAATATGCCATTAAAGCAACACAGTCATATGTACCACCTGTTCCATTCACTGAATAAATTGCTATAAATAGAAATACACAGTGCAATCAATACCCAGATTGCAAAACGTCCAAGGAAATTGTGAACATCTAATGCTCCATCTATTGCCATAAGCACACTGGGAAGTTCAGCTTGACGAAAATCCAAAAATTTTGAAAAAGTACCCAAAGCTATTCCAAGGAACAATACAGCTATAGAATTTATAATTTTTCTATTATTGGATATTGGTTTTTTCTGCATTCCTTATATCATTCAAAAACTTTATCATAATTACCTTCGCAAATTCCGATTTATAAATTACATACCGCATACAATGGTATATTTACCATCCATTCCTGATCCATATACTTTAGAGTCGAAAAACGTACAGATCCGCAGATAGTATGCCACATTTTTATGGTCTATTCTACCGTTATTTCAACTTTTTCTTGCCTTATCAGTTTTGTTTTTTACATTTTTCTTGCCTTATATCGCTACAATATTACATTTTTTCGTCACTGGTCATAAATTTGTTACGTTTTTTTTCTGATATTATCATAAAATTTCTGCAACACGATCGCCAACTCTTCCGGAGCTTCTATGTTTGCTTCATGACCTGCTTTCATAAGTTCATGGAAGTAGGGATTGTTCAAATAATGGCAAAGTTCTTTTGAAGTTTTTTTGTTTGCAGTGTCCTTCTCTCCACAAATGAGCAATACTGGGCAAGACACCTTATGCAGTGAGTCACTGAAATCCAATTCAGCCATCGTCCCGCACAGGCTGATAACATCCGTTTTTTTGAAACCCATTTTACTGAATGCCGAATTCGGCATAAGATGAAACAATATATTCTGAACTTTCAATAAGTTTTTTGGCATTTTATATTGTGCTGCAATTAATACGAGCGCCTTTACTTTATCTGGGTGGTCCATCGCATAATTAAGTGCCAAAACAGCGCCTAGAGAAAGCCCACATAAGACAATTTCATCGTTCACCTTGTCACATTCTGATGAGAATGCCGAATATAATTCCTTATATGTAGCAGATTTTCCTTCTAACATCTCTGCCAAACTCAATTTAACACTACTTTCCGATACCTTCGTTTCTTTTATTACTTTATTCCAACTGTCCGGTTTTTGTCCTAGTCCATGCAAATATAAATACTTCATATATTGTCGCTCCTTCAAACTGGAAATTATTCAAATTATCAATTCCTAATTTCCGTACAGAGATTTATAAATCATCTGCTCTCTAATTGTTCGAAATGATAACGCGGTTTTCCAACACTCTTTTTTCCATACTCAATAGCTTCTGTAGGGCAATAACAAATACAAGCCATACAATGAGTGCATTGCTTTCCCCATACAGGCTTTCTGTCCTTAAGCGTAATGTTGTTCAATGGACAGTTCTTAACACATTGACCACAACCGACACAGGTAGCATCCGTACGAAATGCATCAGATTTCACAAAGAAATGATAAAAAATCGGATTTACCGGACCACTCATTAACCGGTCATAAAGATTGTTTCTTGGTACAGCGAACGGCTGCTCTGCCTTAATGTGCGCAATTATATCCATAATAGCAGGTTCCGCATTTCTAACAATCTTTCTTGCTTCTTCTGCTTTCGGTGCACCAAACATAGCAATATAATTTTCCGGCATAATAACCTGAGCTGTACCCATATACCATAAATGTTTTTGCTCCGCAAGGTGCCGATTATATTTCGCTGCATTCCCAATCTCGCCTCCACAGTCCATCACGAACCAAATGCGTTCTGCAGAAAGCAGTTCCGTTTTACAAAGCCACTCCGATACAATTTGTGGAATACGCCACGCATAAGTTGGAACCACTACGATTATATTTCTGCCTGTTTTCATTGGCGAATAATCTGTTGCCTTGATTTTTGCATTCATATCTACAATCTCGTCCTGCAATTCATCTGCAATTTTCTTTGCTATATAACGACTATTACCAGTTCCGGAAAAGCACAAGATCATAATAACATTACCTCCGTATTTGCCTTAAAGCCAAGCTTTTCATAAAAGCTTTTTCTCCAACACTCTTCTTGAAATCATCTCACAATATCGTCATTTTTCTCGTATGGCATCGGCTCCCCATTTTCTTTATGTAGGCGTCCTATTTTATCGCAGATTCTATCGTACAAATTATCATTCACATATGCAATCTTCTCCATATCCACATTGTTCTCTGATTTTTTCCCGCTGTAGAATTTTTGGGCGTATGTTCCACATTCTTTTATGTAAGCCATTATTAAATTAATTTCTTGTTTCTCGACTTCTGAAAAAATAGGTTGTTCCGTTAATTTTCCACTGATAAAATCACAAAAATAGGAACAGTCATCATCCCAGTTAATATTTCCATTATCCTGGGCTTCACTTCGGATCTTTTCTATTTCTCTTAATAATTCTCCCTGCAGATTATCTGCTTGTCCAGCTTGCGGAACATAATTTTTCCAAATATATTTACACTCATCAAAATACTGCTGCTCATACTCTTCGCCTATGATCGCACCAATCGTCAAATTGTTTTTTCCTCTTTTTATTTTATCAAATAATCCCATAATTCACCTTAATATCTCTTTCTGGAAATATTCCTCTCGCAAAATTGTTCCAACTATCTCATAGTGTTCTTTAACTATTGTTATTCAAGCCACTGAATAAAAGCAGTTTTATCAGAACTATTATATCCTGCATTCTCATAAAATCTTAATGTACTTTCCTTTTTTGATCCTGTCAGAAGCATCATCTTATAGCAGTTATTCTGCTCCGCTATGTACTTTGCATATTCCAAGCATTTCGTAGCATAGCCGTGTCCTCTATAATCTGAATGTGTCACAACATTTTCAATAAACGCATATGGTCTTACCCCTCTTGTAAGGTTTGGAATGATTACACAAACACAAGAAGACACTATTTTATCATCTATCTCAAAAACTATTATATGATGATTCATGTCATTCATAATAATATTCCAAGTCTCTTTCAAGCTTTCTGTCATTTCCGGAATCGAATCTTCATGAAGATACAAATATAACTCTAATAATTCATTAAGTTCTGTCTTATTTATTTCCCTAACCATAATTTTATCGCAACCTCTCTGTTTTCTGCCCTTTTCAATCAGAAATACTATAGCCGTTAAAGTTTATATTGCATGAAGTTACCATTATGTACAAATCCAAAATCCGTATATAATTTAACTCCCATATCAGACGCCGTAATCTGTATTGTTCCACAGCCATATTCCCTGGCATCATCTATAACGCGGGATAGCAGCTCCTTTGCAATACCTCTTCTTCTATATTCCGGATCAGTAAACATACTGGACAACAATCCTATCTTTCCACTTGGACATCCAAAATAGGGAGGCTTCTCCACAAATGACAGCCCCAAAAAACTCTCTTTCTCTTAAAATCCACCATAATGAGACAGCGTCTCTGTTGCTAATTCTGTCCCAACTCTCATAGCCTCATAAATATTCCCATTTATCAAATGTGAACATACAAAGCCTGCATGGTAACTATCTCCACAACCTGTAGTATCAATTACTTCTTTAACTTTATTAGCTTGAACAAAATACTTTTCACCATTATGATATGTAACACTTCCCTTATCAGCTAAAGACACATTAAATAGCCCTTTATACTTCTCTGAAAACGCTTCAAATATTGGGAGAATTGATTTCTCTCCACTAATCATGAAATAATCTATATATGGTGCATATTTTTCCATTTCTTTAAAATTACGATATTCTACAAAATCCACTGCCAATCTGAAATTGTTATTCTTTTTTAAATCTATAATTTGTCCAAAACAGCCTGCCCAAAAATGTACAAATACAACATCTGATTTTTTGATAAACTCCAATTCATCATGGTTCAATATCATTTTATCAACAATATCACCCGTCCATGAATCATCTTTGTAATATCTGTCACCGCCAGCTGTAAGATATGTACGATTATTCGCTGTTACTTTATCCTTTTCTACTCTTACGTGGCTTACATCTATTCTCTTATCAGAAATAGAATCCATAATAAATTTTGCGTAAGAATCCTGTCCAACTGCACCCAATATTGAAACATTGAACTCCCCAAATTTTGATGCATGGACTGCAAAATTAAGGGCTTCACCGCCAGCATATAGTTCATCAGTTCCATCAAAAACATCTACACATAAACACGGAAGTGCTACTAAATTTATCATTCTTTATACCTCTAAAATTTCTAATTTTTCTGTTTTATCAACTTAATTCTGTCATAATATAAAATGACTTCCGGCAGGATTGGTCAAAATTTTAAAAACCAGAAAAGCTTCCCTCCATATGAATTTTTCTTACTCATTAACAGCGCAGAAACTGCATGTAATAATAAAAATGCACCGCTTATGATCGTCATTACCAGTTCAAACTGTGATAAGACCGACATGGAATTATCATTATAGCCTATATAAACATTCTTACTGCCCAGAGTGCTGCAATTTCCCTCATACCAGAACACATCGGCACCATTGACAGGCGAATTCGCCTTAATCTGCAGCACCGTATAAGTTGACCGGATGCCTTTCCCATAACGTGATTTGTAATTTCTGACATCATTTCCGCTATGTACCTTGACATGATTGGAGTTCTGCCGAGAACTTTGATATGTTACAGTTCCTGTTGTATGATTCTTCTTACAGGCATATCCGGACCACCTTCGGCATACCGGCCGCAAAGAAAATCAAAGCAACTACAAGTGCTAAAATCTCAGCCGTATAGAACGCATTCACCGATTTGTTTTTCATTTTTATCTCCATAGTATAGCAAAACAGGGAGCTAATCATCTTATCTCCCTGAAATTAACAATTCGCATTTTAAGCTGCAAAGCACTTAAATTAAAGGTTTGCACTCAAAGTAGCAACGCACTTAAATCAAGCAAGTGTACTTGCTCGTTTACATTATATGTAATTATCAAGAAAAAAGCAATAAAACTAATTGCGATTTATCATTACTCTACATGATGATATTTTTTCAATCTTTGTGCCTCATTTGCCTCAAACCCAAACTTTTCATAAAATGGAATCTTATCAGGGACTGCACATAATTCCACAAAAATGTCTGTACCTTTAACTCCATTGTCATTTATGAATCTTCTTAATTCATTTATTAACATCTTTCCGATACCTTTTCTCTGATATTCAGGTCTGACAACAACATCCTTAATATAGTAATTAAGTCCCATATCACCATTCATTCTTGCCATAGCAACAATGAGATCTCCGTCCCATACAGAAACTCTGAATAAAGTATGTTTCATTGCTAACCTTGTCTGTTCAAGAGACGGTCCATCTCCCCATACCGTTTCCCACAATTCAATAAATTGTTCTGCTGTTAATTCATTATGTTTCACTGTCAAATCTAACATAAGATATTTTCCTCCAATACTATTCTTTAAATATTGTTATTCACAACTAGGGAATTATCTTAATTTTTCCCATTCCGCTTTTGTAATTGCATAAGCATATGATATTGTATTTTTAGAGTCAGCATATACTTTAACCCTTTTCATCCCATTCGCTATAGCTGTATTATAAGAACCAACATTTGTATATTTCATATAAGAATAAATAATGTCATAGTCCGTATGTTCAAATGCCCAATCACGGACTGCGATTGCAGCCTCTTTTCCAAACCCCTTACGCCAATATTTTTTGTGAATATGATATCCTATTTCCGGAAGCATTTCTCCATCAATATTTTGAATTCCAAGAAATCCATCCTTTTGTTCTTTCAACATCAAAAGGTGCTGGATAATGCTGCATTGTCTCTGGATCAGAAACAATTTCATATAATGCTTCAAAGTCCCCCATTGTATATTCCCTTAGAATAAGTCTTTCTGTTTCTATCATATTGACACCTCCTATTTTATAGATTGATTTATTACCTTCTGTCTTTTCTATTGATTGATGATCATATTGATCTAACAACATTAATGCATCTGTGTATAAACTAACAAATCACAATTTTCTTTATAACCGTCTTCGCAAATATATCATATCCACCAATTGTACTCCATCTTCATATATTGGATGGTCGTAATTATCTGTAAAAAAATGTGGTACGCTATGTGAACGGATAAAACCACACTTTTCATAAAAGGGTATTGTAAGCGGGCTATCCCCTGTTCCCACTTGCAAAATAGCATATTGCTTTCCGTATCTCTCAACAATAAAATCAATTAAAGCTTTTGCATATCCCTTTCCTTGATATTCCGGAACAGTTGCAATATTTTTTATTTCAAGCACACCATTTCCTTCATCGGTAACGACACACTCACATTTAATCCCATTATCATCTAATACATACATTTTGCCTTTATAAAGATAACGTTCTATCATGGTTTCCTGTTCATCTGCCAATAACAGCAAATCAAGATATTGTTTTTTATTTTCTGTGATCTCTATAATCTTCATCAATATCACCCCTCCAAATCCATCACCATACACGAATCAGATGCTTTAAACCCTAACGATTCATACAACGGTCTTCCCATCTCTGTTGCATCCAGGCTTATTTCTGTCACACCATTTTCTTTTGCCTCATCAATCAAAATCTCAACCATTTTCTTAGAAATTCCTCTTCTTCTATAATCTGCGCGAGTATAGACATTCATTAAATGCGCCCGATTACCTGTTGGATGCGAAAAGGTTGGCATAATCCATGTATAGGATAAGCTTGCACAGCCTACAAGAGTTTCTCCATCAGACGCAATAACCGTAGTCTGTTCCCCTGACTCAAAATATCTTCTGCTCTCAAAGATAAAATTCTCGTCATATTCATACTCACCGGACAAGCCATTCACTTCTCTAAGCATTTCAAGTCTCAGCTTCATCAGAATTTTCATATCAGCTTTTGTAGTCTTTCTGTATATAATCTTGTTCATTTCCTACCTCCCTTAACAATCTATCCAACAGCATCTACCGATTATTTATAAACATTTTAAAATTTCATCTCTTACAAACGTATAAATCGATTTTAATCACTCAAATTCTTTTATATCATTCCAACTTCTTTTCCCGTATTAATTGCTGTATATTTTTAGTTGAATTCTCCAGCTTTTTCTAAGTGCCACATACGAAATCAGAAAGTTTGCAAGCCAGCCGGCCGGTACAGCAAGCCAGACAAACGCAATACCGAAACGGGGTGCAAAAATCAATGCAACCGACAAGCGTATCGCAAGGTTTACCATATTTGCAATGAGAAACGGACGCATAATTCCAAGTCCGCGAAGGACTCCGTCAGTTGCCATCTTAATACCCATAAAAATGAAAAAATAACCAAGCCATCTCATATAATCGCCAGATACTTGATACGCCAAAGCAGTTCCATCTTTACCAAGAAATAGCGAAGAAATTTGTGTGTGCAGTGTTTCAATAACTACAAAAGCAAGCACTGCAAAACATACATCCAACACCAACGCAGCATGATATCCTTTTTTGATACGTTCAATTTTCTTTGCACCATAGTTCTGGGAAACGTATGGTGAAACTGCATTACCAATGGATACGAATATCAATGAAAAAACATTCTCTACTCTCATCGTTGCTGCATAACCTGCAAGCGCCTGCGTACCGAATGGATTTACAACAGCCTGTACGATCATCATACCAATTGACACTGTAGACTGCTGCAGAACAGACGGAACGGCAATTTGAAGCATAGAAGATAGTTCCTGCCTGTCAAACCAGTTAAAGGGACTTTTATATCGACGCATCCGGCTAAAGAAAATCAAAAGCGAGAACACGGCGGAAATTCCCTGTGCAATAAGAGTTGCGAGAGCGGCACCGAACACACCCAGACCAAGACCGGCCACCAGCCAAAAGTCCATAAAAATATTCAAAATAGAAGAAACTATCAAAAGGCCTAACGGAATCTTCGATTCACCGATTGAGTTAAACATCGTTGAAAGAATGTTATACATAAACAGAAACGGAAATCCCACAAAATAAACGCGGAGGTACAACACTGCTTCCTCCAGTATATCAGCAGGTGTTTGTAATGCAGTCATCATAAAACGAGAAAAACAAAAACCGAAGATACCCAAAAGTACGCTTAAAATCAAAAAACTGATCAAGGATGTTGATACAATTGTTTTCATTTTGCTATAATTTTGGGCTCCAAAATAGCGACTTACGAGCACTCCCGCCCCTACCCCGGCACCAAGTGCTATACAGATAAAAACATTTGTCAGTGCGGCACAGGCGCCAACTGCCGCAAGTGCAGGAGCACCGACATACTGACCAACAATGATTGAATCTGCCATATTGTATACCTGTTGAAAGAAGCTGCCCAGAATCATAGGCATTGCAAATACAGTCAGTGCTTTAATAGGAGCATCTGTAATTAAATATTCATCTTTTGACATTATCATTTTCCTCCATAAAACGTAAAACGTTACAAAATCAGAGCTAACGCGGCCAATACAATGTTATTGCATACAGTCAACTTGCTTTTTTCTGTATTTTAACGGAGAAACTCCGTATGTTTTTTTTAAACTTCTGATAAAATAGCTTATATTTTGATAACCGCTCCGCATTGCTATCTCTGTAACAGAAATATCGGTGTCTTGCAACAGCTGTTTTGCATACTCTAACCGTAAATACGCCACATATTGTGAAAGTGTAATATGAAAATGCTCCTTAAAATATCTGGATATATATTTTTCAGAAAGATGAAATTGCTCCCCAAATTCTCTTAATGATATTTTTCCTGTAAAATTCTGCTGTATATACGAGACCATTTCTTTTTCTACAATATTTCTACCACTTGTGTTATTTTCTACTATAAATCCCTTTTCCCACATTTCAAGAATAAATTGTAAAAGAATTATTTTGGTCTTTATCTGCGTCGTTATGTTCAACTCTCTTTCACTCTTTTTTGCTTCATATATCTCAATTAACTGCTCACACAATTCTTTTATCGTATCTTTTACACTGGGACTTATCATCAAACGACCACTGTCTAATGGTTCAAGTAATCTATCATCTAGTATATCATCTGTATAAAAAGATATATATTTCAATGGGAAAAGAAAAGTAAAATAATCTACAGTACCGGTCTTTGAACCCATAAAATGCAGATTGCCCGGTGATACAACGAAGGCATCCCCGGGTTTCCCGATATAGTTCTCTCCTGATATATTTACAGTCAAAAAGCCACTTTTTACATATATAATTTCGAATTCATCATGCCAATGTACCGGTATCTGAAAGGGCTGCCCCGCATTCTCTATGTGATATGTACTGAACGGATCATCCTTTGTACCATGTGGTTTATTTTCCTTTAATTCAAAGTACATACTCTCTCCTATACTTCTACAAGACCTTTACTCTTCCATTTTCCACTCTTCCATCTAAGTACCATTCCCACTGCTCTCGCACATTCGTCACCTGCCATAGCAATATATGCTCCTACAGCCAGAAGTCCCATGTGTATTCCGAGAAAATAGGTTCCGCCAACTGCAAACAAATACATAAATATCGCACCTAATATAACCGAAAAAAATGCGTCTCCGCTCGTTTTTAACGCCTGCCCATATACAAGGTTTGTTACCCTTCCAAGTTCAAGAAATATATCTACTATTAACAACTTTACCACAAGATTTATCATCTGTATATCATCCGTAAATATATGCACGATAAAATGTCCGGCAAATGCAAAGGTCACGGAAAAGCATGTCGCTGTGATGATACCATATATCGCAGCTTTTCTCGTCCCCCTGTTACATTCCTCAAACTCTTTTGCTCCAATTCTCCAGCCGGTCATAATTGCATTTGCCTGAGCAAGGGCAGCTCCCACGCAATACGAGAAATTTGCAATCTGTATCGCATATGAACGCGCTGTAACATTCATTCCATCCACATCCATCTGATTCATAAAACGCACTATAAATGTCATTGCGATGTTGTAAAGTGCTGTTTCAAGCGCAGAAGGAAAACCAATCTTAACAATCTGTGCAAATATCTTTCTTGATGTAATTCGCTCAGGACTCTGCTTTGCTTTTATAAGTACAGCCCCCATGCCGGCTACAATAATAAGATTTACAACTCTCGAAATAACCGTGGCAACAGCAACTCCCATCACACCCCAGTTGAATGCAAATAAAAATACTGAATTAAGTATTATATTGAGAACATTTCCAACAACAGTTCCTATCAAAGAATGTTTTGTATATCCAAACACTCTCAAATAACTGGAGAAAATAGGAATCAGTGCATTTAAAAAACATGTGCCGCCAACAATTCTAAGATATATTTCAGCCGGCTCAAGCAAAGCCGGAGCAATACTTACGCTTCTAAGTATCCCACCAGAAAAAGTAGCAAGAACGACAGACATTACGATACCTATCAATGCGTTGAATATAAGTCCAAGTTGCCTTGCCTGATATGCTATCCCCGGTCTTCCAGCTCCGATATTTTGTGACTGTCTCTTATACACATCTGACGCTGCCGACGATCTTACGCGTGTAGAT
>ENA-UBIJ01000211-UBIJ01000211.1-human-gut-metagenome-genome-assembly--contig:-NODE-211-length-34105-cov-9.007900_pt1 | contig 34105 bp, 27 predicted proteins | sample MGYA00244944_ERZ654876 | MGnify/ENA primary metagenome ERZ654876 (study PRJEB26926, sample SAMN06164748) | human gut metagenome | biome: ENVO:00009003; feature: ENVO:2100002; material: ENVO:00002003...
CTACACGCGTAAGATCGTCGGCAGCGTCAGATGTGTATAAGAGACAGCTTCTCCGCCCTCTTCGTCCGCTCCGGACTTGCCAACGGCAACGAGATGTCCGGCAGCGTGGCGCGTCTCGCCATCAACATCTGCCGCATAATGGAGGTGGTGGCCATGCTTCGCGCACAAGAGCGGGGGGCAATCACTTCCTCTCCCTGCGTCTCGCCCGACCCCGGTACCGCCGCAGACAATATCAAGGACCACATCGTCAGTCTGTGGGACCTCACCATCACTCCCGATGACTTCCATGCCGTGCTGGCACTAGCCGAAAGCCTTTACCGACACAGCACCCACATACTCTCCTTCCTGCCCAACAACGAAGTCGTCAGCCGCGGCAATGCCGACCGTGACGAGCTGATAGGCTGCATGGGCGAGGAGTTCACCCGCGCCTCCTATCTGCAGAAGGCAGAAGAGATGGGCATCAAGTTCGAGACTGCCACCAGCTGGCTGAAAAGGCTCTGCAAGAACGGACTGGTGGAGAAGACAGATGACAAGGGTGTCTATCGGAAACCGCAAGCGTGACACCGGCCGCACCTCGCGCATACACACGTATGTGTGTGCGTGTGTGTGTAAGGAAGGCGGTGCACTTTTGCACCTTACACCCTTTAAACACCAAGGCACGGAGGCACAGAGTAAACCTCTATACTGTGTTCGTAAACCTCCACTCTGTGTCCGCAAACCCCAGCTTCAGGGTTCGCCCAGCGCAGCCACTATCAGCCCCACCTGGGCGGGTGTGTAGCTGCGCGAGCGGGCGGATCCGCCTTGTAACAGAAGATTCTCACGCAGACCCGGATAGAGGTCAATCCACTGCCGCAGTTTACGGAAAGCGGCGTCGGGGCAAAGATGGGGACTATAGAGCAGGGCCAGTTCGGTACGCCCGTAGGTACGGATTACAAAAGAGTTCATGGTTCTTGTATCTTGATTTATTTCTTACAAATATAGCCATAAAACACGACATGTTCAAACCCTGGAAGGTAAATAACCGGAGATAACCGACCATAACCGACACCAACCTACGATAACCCGTAAATGCCTATGGGCCCCCCCTTATCTTTGCATTGTTGAATTCAACCCGAGAACATCCGATTTTAATTTTTAACTTTTAAATTTCAATTGTTTATGATTCGTTACAAAAAGTATCAAATGACGGGCGAGAACAGCCCGCTGAAAGGCCTCTGGTATGCGCGTCCCGTCATCGAAGAGACGTATGACACCGAACGCCTGGCAAAGCACATGGCAAACCACAACACCCCCTACTCCGCCGGTGTCGTCAAGGGTGTCCTTACCGACATGATTTCGTGCATCAAGGAGCTTATCCTTGACGGCAAGAATGTAAAGCTGGACGACCTCGCCATCTTCTCCGTAGGCATTGTCAGCAGGAAAGGGGCGGCATCGGCTGCCGACTTCACGCTGGCGGACAATGTGAAGGGTCTGAAGCTCCGTGCCCGTGCCACGGGGGAGTTGAGCAACGCACAGATCAACCTGGAAGGCCAGATGAAGGAGGCGGCAGTCTACAATCCCGACGGAGGTACCACCGAAGGCGGTGGCGGTAATCCGGGCGGAGGTTCGGACGGGGACCAAGGAGAGAATCCGCTGGGGTGAAAATAATTACAAATTATTAATTACTAATCACTATGGGAGAAACGAAAAAATCAAAATCCGTGTGGGGCATTGTCCTCAAAGTAATCATCACTGTGGCAACCGCTATTGCGGGGGCCTTAGGTTTCAGTTCCTGCAAGTAGCGTATGCGTACCGTTACACTGTTTGTTGTTCATTGCTCGGCCACGCCTCAAGGCGTGAGCCTGGGCTTTGAAGATTGCCGGAGAGACCACGTCCGTCACCGCGGGTTCAAGGATATCGGGTATCATTTCTACGTCACCCGTGACGGCGAGATTCACCGCGGTCGCCCGTTGGAGAAAATCGGTGCACATAGCCTCCATCACAACCGCCACTCCATCGGCATCTGCTATGAAGGGGGACTGGATGCCGCAAGTTGTCCTACCGATACCCGCACGCTGGAACAGAAGGCTTCGTTGCTGGCACTGCTGCGAGAGTTGAAACGGGTCTTTCCACACGCACTGATTGTGGGGCACCATGATTTGAATCCGCAAAAGGATTGTCCGTGTTTCGATGCAGAAAAGGAGTATAGGGGGCTGTAGAAGGCTCCCTATTTTTCAGTTATACAATAACCTGATACTTCACTTCAGATTACAATCAATCAACTTATCAACCTCATTTATTAGGAATAATACTTGGGGATATAGATTATTCACTTCCTCTTTTGTAAACTCCCGGAAGTCATCATAATCACTTGCTTGTCGTTTATCATATATCTTGGAAAAAATGCGCCCACAATCAGAAGGCAACAAGTTTGTCTTTACAAAATGCAATCCGAAGGCTTGACGAACGCCCATGTGACTTTTCACTTCAATATTATTCAATATCAGCAATGCCGAAACTATATGAAAACAAGCATAATACATTCTATTGACAGTAGAATTCCACAACTCATTATCAATCAACACATCAACATCGTGTATCAAGTCATGCGCTTTTTGACGTCTGTAACAGACAATATCACGTTTTACATCTTCTTCCATTACAGTAGCACTCCGTCTTTCATTACATTATAGTAGAATAAGGTCTTTCTTTTGGCAGCTTCCCAAGCCCTGCTGGTCATTACCACCGGGCTGATAACAGTACCTGTCTCTATCTCCAAGTCATATATCGGAGCTGTAATCACATCTTCCTCTGTAGGAGACAATACATCTTTATCAACCAGAATCAGAATGTCAATGTCGCTATTCTGTTTGTTATCCCCCCGTGCTTCGGAGCCATAAAGAATAGTTTGAGAGTTGGGAGCAACACTCTTTATTAAATTTTTCAGACGACCTACCACTTCTTTACGATTCATAAAATGATGCTTTATAGGGTTATGCCACAACAAAGATAATAAAAAATCTCCCAAAAGCAACTTATCTCGCCTTAAAAAACAATCACACGTACTCCCACGGATACGGATTATCCATCACATTGCGAAATTCGGCAATCGCCTCCTGCTGTTCGACGGAAAGCGTGGCAGAATCCCAGGAATTGATAATGGCTTGTGCTTCGTCGGCCAGCGGTTGGTCGAACACCTCGCCGTAGCAGGCGGTGAGCAGACGCAGTTTCAGCAGCGACGGGGGAAGCGCGTCGAGGATGTCCCAGCAGAGGTCCAGCACCTGCTGCATGTGTTCCTGCTTCTCACCGTGGTCGATAAAAGAGGTGTTGTAACCCATCAGGAGCGCAAGGCAGATGTTGGCCGTTTCTTCCGGATTGGCACCTTTTGTGCACGAGGCATACAATGCCGTAGCCAGGCGATAGACTTCGCCATTACGACGTGACAAGTCGTCACTATACACCGGACTGCCGTCCGTACCTAAATACATCAGTTCGTGTGCGAGGCACTGGAGAGTGATCGCTTGTTCGGAAAGAGACATAGACTATTAAAGAATTAAGAATTAAAAATTAAAACGATTAAAGTCAGCTGATTACTTCGATAAGGTCGGGATGGATGGTGGCCATGGCCACAACGATAACACCCTGCACCTCGATGACAACACGACGGTCGCGTGCACCTTTCACTTTCAAGAAGATACCCTCCTGCCCTTCGAATTCACCGCCCGTGATACGCACCTTGGTGCCTTTCTTCAGATTCACCTCCTCGGGCTTGAAGTAGAGAAGATGGTCGCTGTAACTGCCGGCAACGGCAATGAAGCGTTTCATTTGCTCGTCGGGAACAATGATTTTGCTGCCGGTGCAACGGTCGTTGATGTATTGCAGATAGGTGACCAGAGACTTGACACGCTTCACCTCTGAAGGACGTGCATGGACAAAGACCAGATTGCGTATAACGGGAACTTGAACACGGATTTTCTTTCCCCGCTTGACAACAGTTTCGTATCTCATAGGGACGAAACAGCCTAATTTCTCCTTTTCGAGCAGGCGGATAGCATCCAGCTCTCTGCGGTAGGTGGCACGCATGGCATGCCAAATTTCGGTCTCTTTCTCCTGCTCCATTCTCCTGTTTTTCTTATGGAAGGATATTCTTCCGGGGCTTTGAATCCCTCGTATAAAACTGAAATTCAATCATTTACAAGTGAATACCATAAAATATAACGGATTTTAGTATTCCTTTTATTCCAAATTTGTTCTGGTACACTTATCTTACAGATAAGATACTATAAACGAATGAGTTATATGCACACAGGTGTTTTTTAAACGTTCGTTTAAAAAACGTCAATATTTAGGAAGTGATAAAAGAGGATTTTATCTAAAAAATGGCAAGAAGTAAAAAAGATGTGTACTTCATTCAACATATTAATTAACAGTGATTTATATGGCATGAAAGTATTTTTATAGAATATTTTTATTAAACATTTTGTGGGATTCAAAAATACACCTTATCTTTGCGAACATTAAACGAACGTTTAAAAAACACCTCTCTTCTCACATTCATACCACTATTAATCAATCAATTACTAAGCACAACAGATATTTTTCATCATTAGATACATATCACTACTTGCACCCTTTTTTCCGCACAAAAAACAGCTTTTATTATCCATAATAAAAGGGCTACACCTTTTCCTTCTCATGGTGTAGCCTTAAACACAAAAGGGTGTAGCTATCCAAGGCAAATGGTGTAGCCCTTCTTCAAAAAAGAGAGCCAAATAGGATAATAATAAAGAAAAATCAGTTAACTACTTTTCTTATAACTTTTTACCGCCCACAGATTGAAGACCAATGCAAAGACCAACAAGGCTCCCAACTGCGGCAGCAGTTCGGCAAATCCGCCGCCACGGAGATAGATGGTACGCATTACCTCTACAAAATAGCGCAGCGGATTGATACGCGTAATCCATTGCGCCCACTCAGGCATACTGTGGATAGGGGTGAAAAGACCACTCATCAGAATAAGGATAAGCATGAAGAACCACATGACAAACATGGCCTGCTGCAACGTGGTCGAATGATTGGATATGACCAGCCCGAACCCCGACACCACCGGTAGAAAAAACAGCGCCATGCCGTAGATAGTGAGGAAATGTCCCGCCGGCAGAATGCCGTAAAGTACCCATGCCAGAACGAAACAGATGGTCAGCACCACAAAACCTATCAGCCAGTAAGGTATCAGCTTGGCGGCAATGAAAGTGAACTTGCCGACGGGGGTGACATTTATCTGCTCGATGGTGCCCGCCTCCTTCTCGCCCACCACATTGAGGGCAGGAAGAAAACCGCAAATCAGCGTCAGCAGCATTACCATGAGGGCAGGAATCATGAAAAGCTTGTAGTTCAGCGTGGGGTTGTAAAGGTTCTGCGTAGTGATGTCCACCCGGGAAAGCGGCTTCCCGGCAAGCCCTTGCGAAGACGACTCCGAACCCAGTTCACGGGTATAGTCACTGATGATGGAAGACAAGTAGGATCCTCCCAGACTGCCCTTCGTGCCGTTCACGGCATTGGCCGCCACCAGCAGGCGGGGCGCCTCTCCCTTCACCCAATCCTTTTCGAAATCACGGGGAATCTCCAGCACGACATCTGCCGAACCTGCTTCAATGGCCAGCAAAGCCTCATCATATGTATCGGGAAGCGCTGTCAGGCGGAAATAAGTGGATGCACCGATTTTATCTACCAGACGGCGAGACAAGACGCTGTGGTCATTGTCCACTATATTCAGATTGATGTTCTTTATCTCCAGATTGGCGGCCCAGGGCATCAGTATCATAATCATGCACGGGAAAATGAAAATCAGCTTGGGCAGGAAGGAGTTGCGGAACAACTGCTTGAATTCCTTTTCAATGAGAAACTTTATCATAAGACGATATTTTAAAGATTTTAGACATAAGAACAAAAGAACAGATTTCCCGTATCCTTTTGTCCTTATGTTCTTCTGCCTGAATAATTAATATAAAATTCATATCCGCTCTTTACTCAAGCCGATGCTTGAATTTCTTGAAACTCACCGTTATCAGCAATACCGCCATCGTGGCAAGTATGCCGACCTCCATCAGCACAAGCGAAACATCCACTCCCTCAATCATCAGCTTACGCACCGCCTGGATATACCAGCGTGCAGGAAGCACAGCTGAAATGGCCTGCAAGATAACGGGCATACTCTCAATGGGGAATATCATGCCCGAAAGCAACATGGTGGGCATCATCAGCATCAGTCCGGACACCAGCATGGCGGCAACCTGCGTCCGGGTGACCGTGGAAATCAGCAGCCCCAGCGCCAGGGAGACAAAAATGAATAGCAGCGACACCACCACCAGCCAGAACAAGCTGCCCGCCACGGGAACATCGAGCACATAGACCGAAAGTAGAAGAATGGTGGTCAAGTTGACAAACGACAGCACAAAATAGGGCACCGCCTTTGCCAGAATGATGAAAAGCGGTTTGACGGGAGAAACCAGCAGGACCTCCATCGTCCCCGTCTCCTTCTCGCGCACAATGGAGATGGAGGTCATCATGGCGCAAATCAGCATCAGAATAAGTCCCATGACACCCGGCACGAAGTTGTAGGCACTCTTCATCTGCGGATTGTACAGCAGCTTGAGCTGGGGTACAATGGCAGCGGCATGCACTCCCGGCGGAAGCATCTCCTGCCCGGCAGAGGAGATGATGTTTGCGGCATAGCCTGCCTGCATAGTCGCCATATTGGGGTCTGTGGCGTCGGAGACAAGCTGCACGCGCGCCTCGCCGGTATAAAGCTTGTCCGAGAAACGCTCGCTGAAAACAAGCGCCATGTCAATCTCCCCTCTTCCGAAAGAAGCCTCCATATCGGCGGGAGAATGCAGGCGGCAGATGACGGTGAAGTATTCGCTTGCATCCATGCGGTCGATGATACGGCGGGTAACTACGTCATTCGACGGGTCGAGCACCGCCACACGCACGTTCTTCACCTCGGTGGTGATGGCAAAACCGAAAAGGATTATCTGCACGATGGGCATGCCCAGCAGAATCAGCATCGTGCGCCGGTCGCGGAAGATATGGAAGAACTCTTTTCGGATGAAAGATATGAATTGTTTCATTGTCTATATTTATATTTAGGCTCGGATAATGCGGATTTCACGGATTTTCAGTCGGCGGTTCGCACGGCTTGACGAGCCAGTTGTTGGAATACATCGTCCATCGTAGTGGCATTGAACTGCCGTTTCAGCTCCCCGGGAGTGTCGAGTGCACGGATGACGCCGTCTACCATGATGGAGATGCGGTCGCAATACTCCGCCTCGTCCATAAAGTGGGTGGTGACAAAGACGGTGATGCCCTCGTCGGCAGCCTGGTAAATCAGCTCCCAGAACTGGCGGCGCGTGGCAGGGTCCACCCCACCCGTAGGCTCATCCAGAAAGACAATCTTGGGACGGTGGAAGATGGAGACGGAGAAGGCCAGCTTCTGCTTCCAGCCCAGCGGAAGGCTTTTCACCAGTGTATCCCGTTCCTTTTCCAGCCCGAGGTGGAGGAGCAGCTCATCCGTCTTGGGGGCAATCTCCGCTTCGGGGATGCCGTAGATACCGGCAAAGAGGCGGATATTCTCCCACACCTTGAGGTCTTCGTAAAGGGAAAATTTCTGGCTCATGTAGCCGATGTTCTTCTTCACTTCTTCGGGTTGGGAAGCCACATCGAAACCTGCCACACATGCCTTGCCGCCGGTGGGGCGGCTAAGTCCCGTAAGCATGCGCATGGCGGTGGTCTTGCCTGCCCCGTTGGCTCCCAGGAAACCGAAAATCTCGCCCCGATGGACTTGGAAGGAGATGTGGTCTACAGCGGTGAAATTACCGAACCGCTTGGTCAACCCTTCCACTTCAATCACCTTGTTTTCGTGGTTTTCCACCCGTTCGTGCTGCAAGCCCGGAGGGCAGAGGATGCCCGCAAAGCGTGTCAGGATACGGTCGGGGGTATCGATGCCTTTTATCTCTCCTTCGTTGATGAAGGCGATGCGGTCGCATTGGCGCGCTTCGTCGATGATGGGGGTGGAAGCAATGATGGTGATACCCTGCTCCTTCAGTCGGCGAAGCATTCCCCAGAATTCCTTGCGGGACACGGGGTCGACGCCCGTAGTGGGTTCGTCCAGAAAGAGGACATCCGGTTTATGGATAAGGGCACAGCTAAGGGCGAGTTTCTGCTTCATGCCGCCGGACAACGCTCCGGCGCGGCGCTTGCGGAAAGGTTCTATCTGCCGGTAAATGTCGCGCACCAAATCATAATTCTCCTCGATGGTGGTGTGGAAGACGGTGGCGAAGAAATTGAGATTCTCCTCCACCGTCAAGTCCGGATAGAGGGAGAAGCGTCCGGGCATATACCCCACCCGCCTGCGGATGGCTTTGTAGTCCTTCACCACATCCAGACCGCAGACCGAGGCCGAGCCTCCGTCGGCAAGCAGCAAAGTGGTGAGGATGCGGAAAAGCGATGTCTTGCCCGCACCGTCCGGCCCGATGATGCCGAAAAGCTCACCGGGAGCCACTGACAGAGAGACACCCCGCAGGGCTTCCACGCTGCCGTAACGTTTGGAGATATTAGTTAAAGTTACAGCCTCCATACATTCCTATTTTCAGCATCCCGTCATTCTTCACGGCAATCTTTACGGCATAGACCAGATTGGCACGCTCGTCTTTCGTCAGGATAGTTTTTGGAGTGAATTCGGACGTATCGGAAATCCAGGTAACGATGCCGGGGTATTCTTTCCGCACTTCCTTTCCATAATCCGCATAAACCTTCACTTGCTGTCCCAGCTTGATTTCGGCAAGCTGCTCGGAGGTGATGTAGGCACGGAGGTAAATCTGCTCCATATCCGCCACTTTGAAAAGAGGGGTACCGGGAGCAGCCAGCTCTCCGGCTTCGGCATATTTGGCAAGGACGGTTCCCGTCAGCGGAGAGGTGATGTGGCATTTGCGCAACTGGTCTTCTATCTGCGCCACCTGGATGCCGACAGAGGAACTTTGCCACGTCAGGCTCCGGTCACTGTTGCGCAGGGTGGAGTTCTGTGCGTCGAGCTGCTTGCGGAGGACTTCGAGAAGAGACTCGGCATCATCCAGTTGCTTCTGGTTGGCGGCACCCACACGGAGCAGGTTGGACACACGGTCGCGCTCGCGCCGTGCCTGCACAATCTGTTCCTGAGTGGCGGCTACTTGCTTCAGGATATCAGGCCGCTGGCCTTCCACGGACTTGACACTGGCCTCCAACTGGAGTTTCTTCAGATAGAGTTGGACGGTATCTATAATGCCTACTTCCTGCCCGTCTATCAGTGTCGTGCCTTCCTCGATGTCGAAACTCAGCAGTTTTCCGGACGCCTCGGCAGAAACGATGACTTCGGTAGCCTCGAACGTTCCCGTCGCATCATATTTCGGAGTACCGCCGGTACAGGCGGCAAGGAGAAATAAAAAAGGAAATAATTTCAATGATTTCATACTATTTCAAGTTATAAATTACGGATTATAGTCATTAATTGTTCAGCGTATATTTCAGCTGCCAGATGTTCATCAGCAACTGCACCTCATGCAATGCCTTGGTCTGTCGTGCCATACTTTCGTTGGTAATCTCCCGCAGCATATCGGTCACGGTCATTGTCCCGTTCTGCACCTTGGCCTCGGCTGCACGGCGGATATTCCCACGCAGACGGATAATCTCGTCATCATCCGCCATCTGGCGGCGCATGGATACAATGCCCGCATCCTGCTGCGTAGCCTGCAGGCGAATGTTGAAAAGGAACACATCCCGGCCGGTCTCTATCTGTTGGCGGGTATTGTCTATCCTGCGGCGGTCGTTCTTCAACGTATACAGACTGCCGAAATTCCAGGACATGCGCACCCCCGCCATGTAATAGGCGTTGAATTCATCTTTCAACATATTCAATCCCGGATTGCCGTATGCCCCTTGTACAAAAAGGCCGAAACGCGGCATCAACCGGGTGTTCAAGGCTGCCTCCTGCTGGTGGAGTTGCTCTCCCTGCGCATCGTACCAACGAAGTTCGGGGCGGTTGTTCATCTGCCGGTCTATGTTTTCTTCGGCAGCCGGTTTCAATAAAACCGTTTCGGAAGAGAGATCCTTGCCCGTAAAGGCAGCAAGCATGCTGAGGTATGCACGGCGGGTGGTCTCCAATTCCACACGGTGCTGCCTGGTGTTCAGTTGCTCTACGCTGACTGCATCCAGGTCGCTCAGGGTGGCGATGCCATTGGCTATATAGTCGGCTACCTGCTTGTGGGTTCTTCCTAAATCTTCTTGCAAGAGGCTGTTCTGTTTCAGCTGTTCGTCCAACAGCAGGATGCCGAAAAAGAGCTGGTTCACCCGGTCAGTCAAGGCATACATGTCTACATGCTGTTTTTCCAGTTCCACTTCCGAGGCGGCACGCGTCAATCGTTTTCTGGAACGTATATCCCCACCATCCCAGAGGGTCTGCTGCACTTCGAGCATCACCTGGTACTGGTCTTTCGAAGCAGTCTTGATGTCGAGATTAGGGATTTCGACCGGTAGCCGGGTGATGTCACTCTGGTACGTGGCCTTGCCGGATAGGGAAAACTGGGGCAAGTAACCTTTTCCGGCATTGGAGAGGTCGTACCCGCGTGCCTTTTCTATCAGTCCGTATTGCCTGACCAACGGATAATTGTCTTGCGCCCGGCGCTGGCACTCTTCCAACGTGAGCTGGGCATGTGCCAGCATGGCGGCAAGAGAAAGGGTAAAAAAGAAAACGGTTCGTTTCATATCCATTCTGTTTCTTGTTTATTCTACATGGTTTTGTTCTATACACATGCAAAGATAAAGGCATAACCCTATAACCTTACAATCCATTTGTGCGCAAAGATGTTCTAATAGTACGACATTTCGTAGAAAAAGACAAATAATAGGAACACTTTATTATCTTTGCGGTGGAAATATACATTATTCATAAAGGGAAAGATATGGAAAAGAACAAACCGATAAGCGTCGCATTCGAGGACATCCGCAACAATCCGGATTTTATAGAACATTCCGAATACAGATTTATAAACGACGATTTGGGAATGGTCATCAGTTTTCAAGCAATGGGATTCAGGCTATTCCGCACCCAGCAACCTTATCGTGCCAAAGAAGGAAGGATTGTACGCATCATGCAAGGTAAGGGCCGAATCTCCATCAATCTTATCGAATATGAAGCTACAGCCCACGATATTATTATCATCCCTGACAATTCGCTGATAGAAATATCGGAAGTCAGTCCCGACTACGAATTCCAAGTCATCATGCCCACTGCCAATTTTCTGCCCGTACTACAGAATTCCATTCTTTCGGAAGCTTATACACGAAACGGAATCCGCCTTTCATGCAACAACGAGGAATGGGCACACATCAGCAGCTTCTTCTCTTTATTGTGGAATATACTACATTGTTTGCCCTACCGCCGCGGAGCTGTACAGCACTTGATTGTCTCACTTCTCTATAACCTTAAGTATATCCACGAGCACACATGCAAGTCAACTCCGTCACGCCTTTCACGCCAGGAAGAGCTATTCCGCCGCTTCATCGCTTTGGTGAACCAACACAGCAAGCACGAACGCAGCGTCAACTTCTATGCCGACAAACTATGCCTGACACCGCACTATCTGAGCTCGGTGATACGTGAAACAAGCGGACAAACCGTGATGCAATGGATTAATCAAGCAGTTATCCTCGAAGCCAAAGTATTGCTGAAACACAGTAATCTACTGGTGTTTCAAATATCAGACGAACTGAACTTTCCCAATCCGTCGTTCTTCTCGAAGTTCTTCAAACGTATGACGGGGATGACACCGGCGGAATACCAGAAACAAACCTGACCTCAAAACAGCTGTCCTATACGGGAGCCTGACGGTCCGTCGCAAGAGTCCGCTTCCAATGCCAGCATCCCTTGTTTGGCTGCCAGTCCACCGGCATAGCCTATCAGCGTATGATTGCTGCCCACCACACGATGGCAGGGGATGAGTATGGAGAGGGCATTTGCCCCATTGGCAGCCGCCACCGCGCGTACGGCTTTCGGATTGCCCAGCTTTCGTGAAAGCTCGCCGTAGGACACTGTTTTTCCGTAAGGGATGTTCTGCAACTCCTGCCACACCGTCCGCTGGAATTCTGTTCCGACTGCAAGCAGTGGAACATCGAATATGGTCCGCTTACAGGCAAAATACTCATCCAACTGAATGATTGCCCTTGCAATCACTTCCGAAGTGCCTTCCTCATAATCGGCATGCAGCGCCTGCCGTATGCGCTTATCAACGGTTACTCTACGTTTCTCGTTCAGCATCCAGTCGCATAGGCAGAGTTTATCGCCGAAAGAGCCGAGGAGCAACTCGCCATAAGGAGATTGATAGTATTGGGTCAAAATTGTTTCCATCGAACTTAGTTTTCAGCAAAGATAGCAAATTAAATCATCATTTGTACTCCGCCCACGACTTGATAGCCAAATCATCCGGCGTCATCGTGCAGAATGCATTGATGAACGCACTTGCCAGACGGGCATTCGTTATCAACGGAATATTGAGGTCGATGGCGGCACGGCGTATCTTGTAGCCGTTATCCAACTCGCCTGCGGTGAGGTTCTTCGGAATATTGACCACCATGTCTATCTCCTTGCGGTGCAGCATGTCGAGTGCCTGCGGCTGGCGTTCGGGTTCGCTGGGCCAGTAGACGCGCGTATTCTCCACACCGTTCTCCGTAAGGAAATTGCTGGAACCACCCGTGGCAAATATCTTATACCCCTTCTTCTGAAGCATACGCGCGGCAGAAAGCATGTCCACTTTCTGCTTCGGAGTACCGGTAGAAAGCAGGATATTTTTCTCTGGAATACGATATCCCACGGAGAGCATCGCCTTGAGAATGGCGCAGGAAGTATCGCTGCCGATGCAACCCACCTCGCCCGTGCTTGCCATATCCACACCCAGTACCGGGTCGGCCTTCTGCAGACGGTTGAAGGAGAACTGGCTCGCCTTGATGCCTACGTAATCCAAATCGAACAGATTCTTGTCCGGCTTCTGTACCGGAATGCCGAGCATCACCTTCGTGGCAAGTTCAATAAGGTTTATCTTCAGCACCTTGCTGACAAACGGGAACGAACGGCTGGCACGGAGGTTGCACTCAATCACCTTGATGTCGTTCTCGCGTGCCAGATACTGGATATTGAACGGACCGGAGATGTTCAGCTCACGGGCAATCTCGCGGCTGATGCGCTTGATGCGGCGCACCGTCTCCACATACAACTTTTGTGGCGGGAACTGGATAGTGGCGTCACCGGAATGCACTCCGGCAAACTCGATATGCTCACTGATGGCGTACGCGATAATCTCTCCATCTTGCGCCACAGCATCCATCTCCACCTCCTTGGCATGCTCGATGAACTGGCTCACCACTACGGGATGTTTCTTGCTGACATTCGCCGCCAGCTTCAGGAAGCGTTCCAGCTCCTCCCGGTTGGAACAGACGTTCATCGCAGCGCCGGACAATACGTAGGAAGGACGGACCAATACCGGGAAGCCCACCTTATCCACAAAGGCGTTGATGTCCTCCAGGGAGGTCAGCGCCCGCCATTCGGGTTGGTCTACACCAATGCGGTCGAGCATGGCGGAGAACTTGTCACGGTCTTCGGCATTGTCGATGCTCCTGGCGCTTGTGCCGAGAATAGGTACCTTCTGCGCATCGAGGCGCAGGGCAAGGTTATTCGGTATCTGACCACCGGTAGAGACAATCACCCCGTGGGGATTCTCCAGTTCGAGAATATCCATCACGCGCTCGAAGGTGAGCTCGTCGAAGTAAAGACGGTCGCACATGTCATAGTCCGTAGACACGGTTTCGGGGTTGTAGTTTATCATGACACTGCGGTAGCCTTCCTGACGGATGGTGTTCAGGGCCTGCACGCCGCACCAGTCGAACTCTACGGAAGAACCGATGCGGTAGGCGCCGGAGCCCAATACGACGATGGACTTGCGGTCGCCGAGGTAACGGACATCATTTGCCGTGCCGCTATACGTCAGGTAGAGATAGTTGGTCTGTGCGGGATATTCGGCGGCAAGGGTATCTATCTGCTTCACTACGGGCAGAATGCCTGCACTCTTGCGGAAATTGCGGACGGCAAGGATGGCTTCTTCGCCGTCCATTGCTTGTTCCAAGCCGAGGGCACGGGCTATCTGGAAATCAGAGAAGCCTTGTACTTTGGCTTTACGCAATAAGTCCACGGGAATCATTGGCAACTCTCCATCAGCCATAAAAGAGTGCAGTTCCCTGCTGGTATCCATGATGTTCATCAACTTCTCCAGGAACCAACGGTCTATCTTGGTCAATTCGTGCACCTGGTCCACCGTATACCCGGCACGGAAGGCTTTGGAGATGACAAAGATACGCTTGTCCGTCGGTTCGCGCAGAGCCTTGTCCAAATCGGCAATCACCAGTTCCTTGTTCTCCACAAAGCCGTGCATGCCCTGGCCTATCATGCGAAGCCCCTTCTGGATGGCTTCCTCGAAAGTACGGCCGATAGCCATCACCTCGCCTACCGACTTCATGCTCGAACCCAGCTCTTTGTCCACCCCGTGGAACTTGCCCAAATCCCAACGCGGTATCTTGCAGACCACATAGTCCAGGGCGGGTTCGAAGAAAGCGCTTGTGGTCTTTGTCACAGAGTTGTTCAAGTCGAACAAGCCATAGCCCAAGCCGAGTTTTGCCGCTACAAACGCCAACGGATAACCCGTTGCTTTAGAGGCAAGTGCAGACGAACGGCTCAAGCGTGCATTTACCTCTATTACCCGGTAGTCCTCGCTCATCGGGTCGTAGGCATACTGCACGTTACACTCTCCCACAATGCCGATGTGACGGATAATGCGGATAGCGAGTTCACGCAACTTATGATAGTCCGTATTGCTCAACGTCTGTGACGGGGCAATAACGATGGACTCACCTGTATGGATGCCCAGGGGGTCGAAGTTCTCCATGTTGCAGACCGTGATGCAGTTGTCGAAGCGGTCGCGCACCACCTCGTATTCCACTTCCTTCCATCCCTTCAGCGATTTTTCCACCAACACCTGTGGGGAGAAGGAGAAGGCTTTCTCCACCAGCACATTCAGCTCTTCTTCATTGTCGCAAAAACCCGAACCCAGTCCACCAAGCGCGTATGCGGCACGGACAATGACCGGGTATCCCAGTTCCCGGGCTGCGCGACGGGCATCCGCTGCATTCTCCACAGCTTCGCTCTTGATGGTCTTTACATCAATCTCATTCAGTTTCTGCACAAAGATTTCACGGTCCTCCGTGTCAATGATGGCCTGCACGGGAGTGCCGAGAACCGTCACGCCGTACTTCTCGAAAATCTTGTCTTTATAGAGGGAAACACCGCAGTTCAGTGCCGTCTGTCCGCCAAAAGCAAGCATGATGCCGTCCGGGCGCTCCTTCTCTATCACCTTCTCCACGAAGTAAGGAGTGACGGGCAGGAAGTAAATCTGGTCGGCAACTCCTTCCGAGGTCTGTACCGTGGCAATGTTCGGATTGATGAGAACCGTGTAGATGCCTTCCTCCTTCAATGCCTTGAGCGCCTGCGAACCGGAGTAGTCAAATTCTCCTGCCTCACCGATTTTCAGTGCGCCGGAACCAAGCAGCAAGACTTTCTTTATATTGTTTTCTTTCATTTGCATATCTGTTTATTAAAAATGTAATAGTAGTAATAAAACCTTATCTTTCTCTTACCTTACACAATCAGTCACTAATTGAATGGCATTCAGTATAGGACTGAAAGGTATTCACTCTGGGACTGAATGACATTCAGTACGGGACTCATTATACCGTCTTTTACACGCTGATTATCAAGAGATTACAAACGCAACCATTCTTAATAAAATTCTCTTACTAAAGCAACTTCACAAAGTCATCAAAAAGAAACTCCGTATCCGTCGGCCCGCTGGCAGCTTCGGGATGAAACTGTGCGGAGAACCAGGGATTGCGTTTGTGGCGGATTCCTTCATTAGAACCATCGTTCATATTGATGAAAAGCGGTTCCCAGTCTTCTGTCAGCGTATTGTTGTCTACGGCATACCCATGATTCTGTGAGGTGATGAAGCAACGTTCCGTACCCACCATACGCACCGGTTGGTTATGGCTGCGGTGGCCGTATTTCAATTTGTATATCTTGGCGCCCCCAGCTTTGGAAAGCAACTGGTTTCCCATACAGATGCCGAAGATGGGCAGTTTCTCGTTCTGCATTGCCTTGCGGATATTCTGTACGGCAGCATCGCAGGTATCAGGGTCGCCGGGGCCGTTGGAGATGAACAGCCCGTCGAACTCCATCCCGGTATAATCATAGTCCCAGGGAACGCGAATCACTTCCACATCACGTTTCAGCAGGCAGCGGATGATGTTATGCTTGACGCCGCAATCCACAAGGAGCACTTTCTTCTTACCGGTTCCTTCGTTGTAACGGATAACCTCCTTGCAGCTGACTTTATCCACATAATTCACATCGGCATAAGAGGCCTCAGGCATTTCATCCGATTCATCATCAAAGGCGATACGTCCCATCATCACCCCATGCTCGCGAAGCACCTTTGTCAGTTCGCGGGTATCGATGCCCGTGATGCCCGGAATCTGTTCGCGTTTCAGCCAGTCACCGAGACTTTCCACCGCATTCCAATGGCTATAATTTTCGCTATAATCGCTTACAATAATGGCTTCGGCATGGATATGCTCGCTCTCCATAAAAGTGGCAAGCCCATTCGGTTCGAGAGTAAAAGGCGGCACACCGTAATTGCCCACCAACGGATAGGTGAGCGTCATCAGCTGTCCGGCATACGAAGGGTCGGTCAGGCTTTCGGGATAACCCGTCATGGCTGTGTTGAAGACCACCTCTCCCGCTACCGGTTTTTCAAAGCCGAACGACTTGCCGTGGAAGCGGCTCCCGTCGTCGAGGATTAGAGTTACATTTCTCATTGATTCAATTAAAATTGATAAACTTGTTCTATATAATCAATAAATGCCTTATTCAGCAGCTTCACACCGCCCGGCGTAGGATAATCGCCGCTGAAGTACCAGTCACCCGGATGCTTGGGGCAGGCCTCATGCAGCCCCTCGAGAGGCTGGTAGACGATCTGCACTTTGGCTTTCGTTCCTTTCGGAATGAGAAGCTCCACCATCTTGGCAGAGATTTCCTCGTCAGTGAAAGGAGCATAAATCTCCTTCACGTAATTCACCATCTGTTCTTTGGGCAGGCCTACCTGCTCCTTGGACTTGCGGTAGGCGGCGGCAATTACATCCCGCATCTCACGCTCCTTCAGCAGTTCCACAGCAGCTTTGAAGGCGATGAATTCACTCATCTTAGCCATATCGATGCCATAGTAGTCGGGATAGCGCACCTGCGGTGAAGAGCTTACAATGACTATCTTCTTCGGCCCCAGACGGTCGAGGATACCAATGATGCTCTGCTTCAGGGTGGTTCCGCGCACTATCGAGTCGTCGATGATGACCAGATTATCCACTCCCGGAACAAGGCTTCCGTAAGTGATGTCGTACACATGGGCGGCAAGGTCGTTCCGGCTGTTTCCTTCGGCAATGAAGGTACGCAGCTTGATGTCCTTGATTGCCACTTTCTCGCTCCGTATGCGCCGCGACAAGATATGCTCCAGCTCGTCGTGGCTGGGACTATGCCCCAAGGCGGCAATCTGCTGCACCTTCTCCTCGTTGAGGTAGTCGTCCAGTCCCTGCAACATGCCGTAGAAGGCGACTTCCGCCGTATTGGGTATGAAGGAGAAGACAGTATGGTCCACATCGTTGTCAATGGCTTTCAATATGTTGGGTACAAGTTTCTCACCCAGCAGTTTACGTTCCCGGTAAATGTCCACATCACTGCCCCGGCTAAAATAGATGCGCTCGAAGGAACAAGGCTTCACCTCGCGCGGCTTATTGATTTGCACGGTGCGCACCTTGCCGGCCTTGTTGATAAACATGGCTTGTCCGGGTTGCAGCTCCCTGATGGAGCCGGCAGGGACATTAAGGGCTGTCTGTATCACGGGACGTTCACTGGCAAGCACCGCTATTTCGTCGTCTTGATACCAGAAGGCTGTACGGATGCCCCACGGGTCGCGTACGGCAAAAGTCTCTCCGCTTCCGGTAAGTCCGCACATCACGTATCCCCCGTCCCACTCCTTACTCGAAGTGCGTAGCACGTTGGCAAGGTCGATGTGGTCTTCTATATAATGGGTGATGTCCATACCTGCCAGCCCTTCCGCTTCGGCAAGGTTGAAGAGGCGCTCCACTTCGCGATCAAGGCGGTGTCCCAACTGCTCCAGCATGATGTAGGTATCGGCATATTTGCGCGGATGCTGACCGATGGCGGTAATGCGTGCAAAGATTTCATCCACATTCGTCATGTTGAAGTTGCCGCAGAGAGCAAGGTTCTTGGCACGCCAGTTGTTTCTCCGGAGGAATGGGTGCACGTACGAGAGGCCGGACTTTCCGGTAGTGGAGTAACGCAGGTGTCCCATATAGACCTCCCCTGCAAAGGGCAGCACACGCTTGGCATATTCCGCATCGTGCAGCTGTTCCTTGGTCAAGTCCTTGAAGTTGCCCTGCACCGTACCGAAAATTTCGGTAATGGCGCCCGAACCGAGCGCACGTTCACGGAACATATATTCCTCACCGGGATTGGCTTCCAGTTTCACGCAGGCCAGTCCGGCACCTTCCTGCCCACGATTGTGTTGTTTCTCCATCAGGAGATAGAGCTTGTTGAGTCCGTACATCCATGTTCCGTACTTCTCTTCATAGTACTCCAAAGGTTTCAGCAGGCGTATCATGGCGACGCCGCATTCATGCTTCAGTTGTTCCATCTATTTATTTACTATTTACCATTTACAATGTACAATTTTAAGTGTACAATTTTCTTTTCCTTATTATAGCATACAATTACCATTTACATTTACCCCTCCCAAACGCAGCCCCATTGTACATTGTAAATGGTAAATTGTACATGTCCTCATTCTACAGTCACCGACTTAGCAAGGTTCCTCGGCTGGTCCACATCCATTCCCTTGCACACGGCAATGTGATAGGCAAGCAGTTGCAAAGGTACCGTAGTTATTAACGGATCAAGGCACTCCATTGTTTCGGGAAGCTCGATACAAGTGTCGGCTATTTTACTGATGACCGTATCTCCCTTTGTCACAATGGCGATAACCCTGCCTTTACGCGCCTTTATTTCCTGGATATTGCTCAGCACCTTTTCATAAAGCCCATTCCGGGTGGCAATGACCACTACCGGCATTTCGGCATCCACCAGAGCAATGGGGCCGTGCTTCATTTCGGCGGCAGGATAGCCTTCGGCATGGATATACGAAATCTCCTTCAACTTCAAGGCGCCTTCCAAGGCTACGGGATAACTGTATCCGCGTCCCAGATAGATAAAGTTGTGTGCATAGGTGAATATCTTGGAAAGTTCCGCTATGCGGTCGTTCAATTTCAAGACCTCCTTCATCTTGTCGGGGATATGTCCCAATTCCTTGACAATTGCCAGGTATTGCCCTTCGTCCATCGTCTTTTTCTCTTTGGCAAGTGTCAGGGCCAGCATGGTAAGCACCGTTACCTGCCCGGTGAAGGCTTTGGTGGATGCCACCCCTATTTCCGGTCCCACGTGGATATAGGAACCCGTGTGCGTGGCACGGGGAATGCTGGAACCGACGGCATTGCAGATGCCGTATATAAATGCCCCACGGTTTCTGGCAAGCTCCACGGCAGCCAGCGTATCGGCCGTTTCACCGCTTTGCGAGATGGCAATCACCACATCGTTGCTGTCAATCACCGGGTCGCGGTAACGGAACTCACTGGCATACTCCACCTCCACCGGAATACGGCAGAAGCTTTCAATCAAATGCTTGCCGATGAGGGCGGCATGCCATGACGTACCGCATGCCACGATGACGAAGCGTTTGGCCGCCAGCAGACGTTCCTTATAATCAATCACTGCAGAAAGAACCACGTTCGTACCCTCCACATTGATACGCCCGCGCATGCAGTCGTGAATGCAGCCGGGCTGTTCGAAGATTTCCTTCAGCATGAAGTGCGGATAACCGCCCTTCTCCAGCTGGCCGAGATTGAGCGCTACCGTCTTTACCTCGTGCGGACATTCCACATTCTTCAGGTTAACAACCTTCAGCTTCTCTCCCCGACGGATGAGGGCAATCTCTTCGTCTTCCAGATACACCACCTTATCCGTGTATTCCACAATCGGCGTGGCATCCGAAGCCAGGAAAAACTCTCCTTCACCGATGCCCACCACCAGCGGACTGCTCTTGCGTGCAGCGATTATCCCATCCGGATTGTCCTTGTCGAGCACCGCAATGGCATACGCCCCAATCACTTCCTGCAAGGCAAGTTGCACCGCCGTCAGCAGGTCAATATGGTTTGTCACCTGAATGTATTCAATGAGCTGTACCAGCACCTCGGTATCAGTGCTGCTTTTAAATACATAACCTTTGGCTTGAAGTTTTTCTTTAAGGACGGCGTAGTTTTCAATAATGCCGTTATGGATGAGGGCGAGGCGTTCGGAAGAGGAATAATGGGGATGGGCATTGACGGAACAAGGTTCTCCATGAGTGGCCCAACGTGTATGTGCAATACCAATGCTACCGGAAATATCTTTTTGAGCAACGAAAGTTTCAAGTTCCGAAACCTTACCTTTCGCTTTGTACACGTTCAACTGTCGGTTATCACTGATTAATGCTACCCCTGCACTATCATATCCACGGTACTCCAACCGCTTCAGACCCTTGATAAGAATGGGGTAGGCTTTCCTTTGACCTATATAGCCTACTATTCCACACATAATGTATCAGTATTTGATTTTGCGCTGCAAATATACATATTCTTAAGAACATAAAGTTAATCTTTCCACTATTTATTTATCAAAAGAATAGAAAAAAGTTGTTTTTACATCAAAAAGTTAAAGAAAGTATTATTTTAAAAGCAAAAGGCTTAATTTATAAATCCAAATCAAACCGTCTGATTTTGATTTAGGATTAAAAGAAAACAGAGGGTGTTTTCTATCAATTCATAACTTCATCTTCTATCGCAGGAATTTTGCAAGAAAGAAGGCTGGAATACATATTAGCATTTTGCAATTAATACCATATATTTGCCGAACATTTTGAAACCACAAACAATATTATACAGCAATAAAGAAAGCTTATAATCATGAAACAAGAACTTTTTAACAACAAAACAAAAGCAGAGGATTACCAGCGACAGCCCAAACAGTTGGGCTTGTATGAGGCATTCCACGAGCACGATGCCTGCGGAGTAGGCATGCTGGTCAATATCCAGGGAGGAAAATCACATGAACTGGTAGAATCGGCATTGAAGGTACTGGAAAACATGCGCCACCGTGGAGCGGAAGGGGCGGACAACAAAACCGGAGACGGTGCCGGCATCATGCTGCAGATACCGCACGAATTCATTCTGTTGCAGGGCATTCCCGTTCCCGAGAAGGGAAAATACGGCACCGGCCTGCTTTTCCTTCCCAAAGACGGAAAAGACCAGGCTGTCATCTTGAGCGTCATTATCGAAGAGATTGAAAAGGAGGGATTGACCCTGATGCATCTGCGCAACGTGCCCACTTGCCCCGAAATATTGGGAGAAGCGGCTCTTGCCAACGAACCGGACATCAAGCAAATTTTCATCACCGGATTTACGGAAAGCGAAACCGCCGACCGCAAACTCTATATAATAAGGAAAAGGATAGAGAACAGAATACGCAAGTCGGACATCCCCACCCGCGAGGATTTCTACATCGTCTCGCTCTCTACGAAGAACATCGTCTACAAGGGCATGCTCTCTTCCTTGCAGTTGCGCAACTACTTCCCCGACCTCACCAACAGCTACTTCACCAGCGGACTGGCATTGGTGCACTCCCGTTTCAGCACCAACACTTTCCCCACCTGGGGACTGGCACAGCCTTTCCGCCTGCTGGCACACAACGGCGAAATCAATACCATCCGCGGCAACCGCGGCTGGATGGAAGCCCGTGAGAGTGTACTCTCCTCTCCCGCCCTGGGAGACATCCGGGAGATACGCCCCATCGTGCAACCGGGCATGAGCGACAGTGCCTCGCTGGACAATGTGCTCGAGTTTCTCCTCATGTCAGGCCTGAGCCTGCCCCATGCCATGGCCATGCTTGTGCCGGAATCTTTCAACGAAAAGAATCCCATCAGCGAAGATTTGAAAGCTTTCTATGAATACCACTCCATCTTGATGGAGCCGTGGGACGGACCGGCGGCACTGCTTTTCAGCGACGGGCGCTATGCAGGCGGCATGCTCGACAGAAACGGACTGCGCCCTGCACGCTACCTGATTACGCAGGGCGGCATGATGGTAGTGGCCAGCGAAGTCGGCGTGATGGATTTCGAGCCGGGAGACATCAAGGAAAAAGGACGCCTGCAACCGGGCAAGATACTGCTTATAGACACCGAGAAAGGCGAAATATATTATGACGGCGAACTGAAGAAACAACTTGCCGAAGCCAAACCATACCGCACTTGGCTGGCCGGCAACCGCATCGAGCTGGACGAACTGAAAAGCGGCCGCAAAGTCTCCCATAGCGTGGAGAACTACGACAGCATGCTGCGCATCTTCGGCTACTCCAAAGAAGACGTGGAACGGCTGATTGTCCCGATGTGTACCACCGGTGCCGAACCCATCAACTCCATGGGCAATGACACCCCGCTGGCAGTACTCTCGGACAAGCCGCAACTACTGTACAACTATTTCCGCCAGCAGTTTGCCCAAGTCACCAACCCTCCTATCGACCCGATACGCGAAGAACTGGTAATGTCGCTGACCGAATACATCGGAGCCGTAGGCATGAACATACTGACACCCAGCGAAAACCATTGCAAGATGGTGAGGTTGAACCATCCCATCCTGAACAACGCCCAGCTGGATATTCTCTGCAACATCCGGTACAAAGGCTTCAAGACCGTGAAGCTGCCCCTGCTCTTCGAAGTGGCAAAAGGGTGCCAGGGATTGCAGGAAGCATTGGCAACCCTCTGCAAGCAGGCGGAAGAATCCGTCAACGAAGGAGTGAACTACATCGTGCTTTCCGACCGCGACGTAGACGCCGCCCATGCCGCCATTCCGTCACTGCTTGCCGTGTCGGCGGTACACCACCATCTTATCTCCGTGGGCAAACGGGTGCAGACGGCACTGATTGTAGAAAGCGGCGAAATCCGCGAAGTGATGCACGCCGCACTGCTGCTGGGCTTCGGAGCCAGCGCACTGAATCCGTATATGGCTTTTGCCGTCATCGACAAACTGGTGAACGAAAAGGAAATACAGCTCGACTACGCCACTGCCGAAAAGAAATATATCAAGTCCGTCTGCAAAGGCTTGTTCAAGATTATGAGCAAGATGGGCATCAGCACCATCCGTTCTTACCGGGGCGCGAAAATTTTCGAGGCCGTAGGACTGAGCGAGGAGTTGAGCAATGCCTACTTTGGCGGACTGAGTTCACGCATCGGAGGCATACGCCTGGATGAAGTGGCACGCGACGCCATCGCCTTCCACAAGGAAGGGATGGAGGTTCTTAAAAAGAAGGGGGAAGCGGAGCTATTGCCGAACCGCGGACTGTATGCCTTCCGCAAGGATGGTGAGAAGCACGCCTGGAACCCGGAAACCATCAGCACACTGCAACTTGCCACACGCCTGGGAAGCTATAAGAAATTCAAGGAGTTCACTGCCATGGTAGACAGCAAGGAATCTCCCATCTTCCTGCGCGATTTCCTCGACTTCCGCCGCGCTCCTATCAGCATAGACCGGGTGGAACCGGTAGAGAACATCGTACAGCGCTTTGTCACCGGCGCCATGTCCTACGGCTCCATCAGCCGCGAAGCCCACGAAGCCATGGCTATTGCCATGAACAAGCTGCATGGCCGGAGCAATACGGGCGAAGGAGGCGAAGACCGGGCACGCTTCATGCCGCGCGAAGACGGCACCAGTCTGCGCAGCGCCATCAAGCAGGTGGCCTCAGGACGTTTCGGTGTCACCGCAGAATATCTGGTGAATGCGGACGAAATACAGATAAAGATTGCCCAAGGCGCCAAGCCGGGCGAAGGCGGACAGCTGCCGGGCTTCAAAGTGGATGAAGTGATTGCCAAGACACGCCACTCCATTCCGGGCATCTCGCTGATTTCTCCCCCGCCCCACCACGACATTTACTCCATCGAAGACCTGGCACAGCTCATCTTCGACCTGAAGAACGTGAACCCACGGGCAAAAATCAGCGTGAAGCTGGTGGCAGAAAGCGGTGTGGGTACCATTGCCGCCGGTGTGGCAAAGGCAAAGGCCGATTTGATAGTCATCTCGGGTGCAGAGGGCGGTACGGGAGCCTCTCCTGCATCATCCATCCGCTATGCCGGCATCTCGCCCGAACTCGGCTTGAGCGAAACGCAGCAGACACTGGTGCTGAACGGCCTGCGCGGACAAGTGATGCTGCAAGTGGACGGACAGCTCAAAACCGGCCGCGACATCATACTGATGGCAATGCTCGGAGCCGAAGAATTCGGTTTCGCCACCAGTGCCCTGATTGTACTGGGTTGCGTAATGATGCGCAAATGTCACCAGAACACCTGCCCCGTAGGGGTGGCGACACAGAACGAAGAACTGCGCAAACGCTTCCGCGGACGCAGCGAGTATCTGGTGAACTTCTTCACGTTCCTGGCGCAGGAAGTACGCGAATACCTGGCGGAAATCGGTGTGGAACGCCTGGATGACATCATTGGACGCACAGACCTTATCGTCCGCAAGCCGGATGACGGAATCAGGAAACATCAGTTGATAAGCTTCGACAAACTACTGGCACGCGTAGACAATGAAGCCGCCATCCGCCACGTCACCGACCAACAGCATGGCATCGACCATGTGAAAGATGTAGAGATGCTACATGCCGCCGCCGAAGCCGTAGAGAACCAGAAGGAAATCTCGCTGGAGTACACCATCGCCAATACCGACCGTGCCTGCGGCGCCATGCTCTCTGGTGTCATTGCCGCAAAATACGGAGAAAAAGGGCTGCCCGAACATACGCTGAACGTGAAGTTCAAAGGCTCCGCCGGGCAGAGTTTCGGGGCATTCCTTGTCCCGGGTGTCAACTTCAAGCTGGAAGGCGAGGCCAACGATTATCTGGGCAAAGGTCTGAGTGGCGGACGCATCGCAGTCCTGCCCCCGGTACGGAGCAACTTCGAGGCGGAGAAAAACACGATTGCAGGCAACACCCTGCTTTATGGCGCCACAAGCGGTGAAGTTTACATCAACGGCCGTGCAGGCGAGCGCTTTGCCGTCCGCAACTCCGGTGCCACAGCCGTAGTGGAGGGTGTAGGCGACCACTGCTGCGAGTATATGACCGGCGGGCGCGTGGTAGTACTCGGACAGACGGGACGCAACTTTGCCGCAGGCATGTCCGGCGGTGTGGCCTACGTATGGAACCGGGACGGCAACTTCGACTATTTCTGCAACATGGAAATGGTAGAACTGAGTCTCATCGAAGAGGCCTCCTACCGCAAGGAACTGCACGAGCTCATCCGCCAGCACTACCTGTACACCGGTTCCAAACTGGCACGCACCATGCTCGATGACTGGCCACGCTATGCCGACCAGTTCATCCAGGTAGTCCCTATCGAATACAAAAAAGTGCTGCAAGAGGAGCAGATGCAGAAATTGCAACAGAAGATTGCAGAAATGCAACGCGATTATTGAATCGCGAATTAATAATGAAAGAATGAAAGACTGAGGAAATTCCCCTTTCATTCTTTAATTCTTTAACTTTTTAATTTGTTCATCATGGGAGATCCAAAAGCATTCCTCAATATCCCCCGCCAAGAGGCGGGTTACCGTCCGATACACGAACGTATCACAGACTTCAGCCAAGTGGAACAGACACTGAACAGCCACGACCGCAAGCTCCAGGCCTCGCGCTGTATGGACTGCGGCGTACCCTTCTGCCACTGGGCATGTCCGCTGGGCAATAAAGACCCGGAATTCCAAGACGCGCTCTACCGGGGCAAATGGCGCGAAGCCTATCAAATACTGAACAGTACGAATGATTTTCCGGAATTTACGGGACGCATCTGCCCTGCCCTTTGCGAGAAGTCGTGCGTACTGAAACTCTCGTGCAACGAACCGGTCACTATCCGCGAGAACGAAGCCGCCATTGCCGAGGCTGCTTTTCGCGAGGGCTACATCACCCCCCTCCAGCCCGAACGCAACGGAAAGAAAGTAGCCGTCATCGGCGCCGGCCCTGCCGGATTGAGCGTTGCCGTACGGCTGAACGCCAAAGGTTACGAAGTTACCCTATTCGACAGCAAACCGATGCCGGGAGGACTGCTGCGCTATGGCATCCCCAACTTCAAGCTGGACAAAGCCGTCATCGACCGCCGCATGAAAATCCTCGAGGCCGAAGGTATCTTGTTCAAGATGGGAGTCCATGTCGATGTGCAGAAACTGCCCGTCGGATTCGATGCCTACGCCATTTGTACCGGTACGCCCACCGCCCGCGACCTCTCCATTCCGGGCAGGGAGCTGAAAGGCATCTACTTTGCCCTCGACATGCTGGCACAGCAGAACCATATTCTGGATGGAGATACCTTCCCGAAAGACCAGCTCGTCAACGCCCGCGGCAAACGGGTACTCGTCATCGGCGGCGGCGATACCGGGTCTGACTGTATAGGCACCAGCATTCGCCAGGGAGCCGTCAGCGTAACCCAGATTGAAATTATGCCCCAACCGCCCATAGGACACAACCCGGATACTCCCTGGCCGCAATGGCCCGTCGTACTGAAAACCACCAGCAGCCACGAAGAAGGCTGTACCCGTCGATGGTCCCTCGCCTCCACCCGGTTCATCGGAAAGAACGGCAGGGTATGCGGTGTGGAAGTGGAAGAAGTGGAGTGGCTTCCGGCAACAGACGGTAACCGCCCTACCATGAAATCTACGGGTAAGAAAGAAGTCATCGAAGCCGATATGGTACTTCTTGCCATGGGTTTCCTCAAGCCCGAGCAACCGAAGTTTGCAGAGAACGTATTCGTGGCAGGCGATGCCGCCCACGGCGCCAGCCTCGTAGTACGTGCCTTGGCCGACGGACGACGAGTGGCAACAGAAATAGACCGTTACCTCGAACCTCTAAAAGAAAACAAGAAATGATTTCCCTTTCTTTAATTTTTAACCTTTAATTTTTAATTCTCATGTGTGGAATAGCAGGAATCTTCAACATACAGTCTCAAACTCCTGAGTTGAGAAACAAAGCGCTACGGATGGCGCAGAAAATCCGTCATCGTGGGCCGGACTGGAGTGGCATCTACGTAGGCGGCTCCGCCATTCTCGCCCACGAACGCCTCTCCATTGTCGACCCGGAATCCGGCGGACAACCCTTGTATTCACCCGACCACAAGCAGGTGCTTGCCGTCAATGGCGAGATTTACAACCATCGCGACATCCGTGCCCGCTATGCCGGAAAATACGCCTTCCAGACAGGTTCCGACTGCGAAGTCATCCTTGCCCTTTACAAAGACAAAGGCATCCGCTTCCTCGAAGAGCTGAACGGCATCTTCGCCTTCGCCCTCTATGATGAAGAAACGGACGATTACCTCATCGCCCGCGACCCCATCGGCGTAATCCCCCTTTATATAGGACGCGACAAGGATGGACACATCTACTTCGGCAGTGAGCTGAAAGCCCTTGAGGGTTTCTGCGACGAGTACGAGCCTTTCCTTCCCGGCCACTACTACCGTGGCCGCGAGGGCAAGATGCACCGCTGGTACACCCGCGACTGGATGGACTATGCCGCTGTGAAGGACAACTACACTCCTGCCGCCGAACGCAACGCTGCGCCGGCTTCGATAGGCCGAACAGCCTACGGCACACAAGTCACTGCCGTGCACGATGCCCTCGAAGCCGCCGTACAGCGCCAGTTGATGTCCGACGTCCCCTACGGTGTCCTGCTCAGTGGCGGACTCGATTCTTCCGTCATCTCTGCCATCGCCAAGAAATATGCCGCCAAACGCATCGAGACAGACAACAAGGCAGATGCCTGGTGGCCGCAGCTCCATTCCTTCGCCGTCGGCTTGAAGGGTGCTCCCGACTTAATTAAAGCCCACGAAGTGGCCCGTCATATCGGTACCGTGCATCACGAGATAAACTATACCGTTCAGGAAGGCCTCGACGCTGTCCGCGACGTCATCTATTTCATTGAGACTTACGACATAACCACTGTCCGCGCCTCCACCCCCATGTATCTGCTGGCGCGTGTCATCAAAAGCATGGGCATCAAGATGGTACTCAGCGGCGAAGGTGCAGACGAGGTGTTCGGCGGTTACCTTTACTTCCACAAGGCGCCCACACCGCAAGCCTTTCACGAAGAAACCGTGCGCAAGCTCTCCAAACTGCATCTGTACGACTGCCTCCGTGCCAACAAAAGCCTTGCAGCCTGGGGAGTGGAAGGACGTGTCCCCTTCCTCGACAAAGAATTCCTGGATGTTGCCATGCGCATCAATCCGGCAGTCAAGATGTGCCCCGGCAAGGAGATAGAAAAGAAAGTAGTCCGCGAAGCCTTTGCCGACATGCTCCCTCAGAGCGTTGCCTGGCGGCAGAAAGAACAGTTCTCCGACGGTGTGGGCTACAGTTGGATTGATACGCTGAAAGCCGTCACTGCCGCTGCCGTCAGCGACGAACAGATGGCACATGCCGCCGAACGCTTCCCGATACATACCCCGCAAAATAAGGAAGAGTATTACTATCGCACCATCTTCGAAGAGCATTTCCCCAGTGAAAGCGCAGCCCGGAGTGTTCCCAGCGTACCCAGTGTGGCATGCTCCACCGCCGAAGCGCTGGCATGGGACGCCTCTTTCCAAGGAAAGAACGACCCCAGCGGACGAGCAGTAGCGGGGGTACACGAAGAAGCATACAAGGATTAAAAAAAGAGCTGCCGACAGATTTCCTGCCAGCAGCTCTTCTCATTTTTTATTTATCAAATCCTATCGGACTAAAACATCATTGTCTGTCCGCCAATCACACCTGCCACAGCACTCGCTACGGCAATAATAAGTTTCAAAATCACATTCCACGTTTTCTTCATAAAGATTATCCATTATCTAATTAATAATTCATAGCTACTGTTATCCCAGTGGATTCTCACCTTGGTCTCCATCCGAATCCGAGCCTCCTCCTTCCGAACCGGAGCCGCCATCTGTAGAAGTCTTCCCCTTAAGATAATCATCCAAACTCACCAAATCCAGCCTTTCTCCAGCACGGGTAGCAGCCTTCGATATCTTCAGTTCCCTATTCGCCTGAAAACAGATACGGACGCTCTCCACACTCTTGGCTGTCACGTCATCAGCCTTTTCCTCACCTTTCGATTTGGCTGCCAGTATAAAGACACCCAGCCCGGCTATATTAACCGTCTTTCCTTCCAGCAACTGCTCTTTCAGCTTTTCCACAAAGTTCTGCATCGTACTCTTGATGTCACCGATAGACAGAGAAGAGCGGTCCTGCATCTTCTGTGCAATAAACGCCAAATCCACGCTTTGCCCCAATGTCACCAACTGCGGATAATACTTCTTGGGAGAGTTTTCAACCCTGGGGTCCGACGGTCTCTCCACCGTCCTAAAAATTACACTCATACTTTTTTCTTTAGAGATTTAAATTCGTTTTCCTATTCACACGTTTCGTTGATCAACGATGCAAAGGTGAGGATTAAAAACTATGTAGCCAAAGAAAAAAGGTGCTTGGGAGTAGTTTTTCTGAGAAAAGTGATAAAGTGTTAATTATAAGATAATTGATGCTGAACAAAGAACCTCTTCATGAAACAGATATAAATAAGACTGAGCAAAAGAATAACGCATAGCAGATACCAGTAACCATAATTCAAACATATTATATATCCTACGATTATAGCAGTTTGTACCCCCATGTAAATAGAAGAAACTATCCCATGAGGAAGTTTAAGCTCATTCGCCATTATCTGATACAAGTGCTTGCGATGTGGCAGACCAATGTTCTCGTGAAGCATCAGGCGATGAATGATGGTCAATACACTATCCACCCCGTAAACCGCCAAAAGAACAATCCAGCTGAAATCTTCGGTAAGGATAATCAGTTTTCCTATCAGGAAAAGAACGATAAAGGCGATACTTACCGAACCCACATCGCCCGCAAAACATTTCGCCTGCTTGCGGAAATTGAAGAAACAGAAGACAAGGACGGAACAGATAACCGTATAAATAAAATCCTTCTCAACAAAAGGAACGATTTCCTGATTGATATAAGCCAATGCTGCCAATACCACTAAAGAGTAACCACCCGTTATGCCGTTTATCCCGTCCATAAAGTTATACGCATTGATAATGCCTGTGCAGACAATCAAGGCCGGAACGAGCCACCACCAAGACAAAGAAAACAATCCCCACTGATAAAACATCAACGCCATTGCAGAAAAATGGAAGAACAGCCGCGTCAGCTGGCTAATGGATTTTACATCATCTACGAAGCTGATGAAAGTTACCAGTGTCAAAGCCAGCATAAAGCAGGGATATTCCCAACCGCTCGTCAAGAAATAAGCCAACGCGCCGAAATAAAAGATGATGCCGCCACCTCTCAAAGTTATGCGTGTATGCGAGCTGCGTTCGTTTGGCTTGTCGATGATGTTACATTTGTCGGCTATCTTAAAATAAAAAAGTTCTGTTACGAATAACAGAACTAAAACTATCAGATAATACATAAATACAATTTTATTTTACTACTTCAAATTGTCTGCAACCTTTTTCAAAGACTCTTCAAAGCTCACCAACTGATAATCAAACTCCATCTTACTCATCTTGGGATCATAGTAGTATGTTGCAAACATTTTATTGATAGGCTGCAAGATAAAACTTCCCAACCAAATAAAAGGATTAAACAAACGAGTAATCCACACCTTGTGACCTACCTCTTTTGCAAAGAAACGGATAATCTCTACCGTATCAGCTAACTCCCGGTTTTGCGGATAGAACGTACCTTCCAACTCGCGCTCAATCGCCTGCTTCACGAACTCAGCCAGATTGTCAATATAGAGCATCGAACGCTTATTGTGCCACTCAGGAAACACCGGAGTCTTGCAAGCCAACTTCGCCAAACGTGGAAAATTCCCCTTCGCATTCGGACCATAAATCATACAAGGTCGCAATATACACACCTTAAATTCTTCTGATTCCAACTCATGCAGTCCATTCTCAGCTTGCAACTTCGAGTCGCCATAGAACCCATTCGGAGCCGGTTTTGTTTCTGTTGTCAAGACTTCAGCCTTGAGCGACCGGCTCTCGTGAAATACAATCTGGCTCGACATGAAAATGAACTGCTTCACACCCGCAGCTTTCGCATGTTTCGCCACTTCAATCGTCAAGTCACGATTCACCTTATAATAAAGTGGCTCCATCTTCGGATCTGCATTTACATGTGCAATACCCGCCACATGGAAGACTACATCATACTTTGTATAATCAACCTTCTTCCAGTTGTCGCCCACCGTGTCCACCGCATCAATCTGATACGATGAATCTTTAGCTAATATATACCTCCTAACGCTTTCGCCCACATAGCTACCAGCGCCAGTTATCAATATATTCTTCATTCGTTCAATTCGAAATATTTCTGTTCAGAAAAGAAATCCACTTATCCTCAAGCCTGTAGTCGAAATTATTTCATAAGTTCATCATAGATAGATAAATGTCTTTGGATAACAATTTTGATATCAAAGTACTCCTCCGAATATTTGCGTGCAGCCTTACCCATCTTCACACGAAGTTCCTTATTCGAAAGCAACAAATCCAGCTCCTCCGTAAGCGCATCCACATCCTTCGGTTGAATCAGGAATCCTGTTTCACCATCAATCACTGTTTCCTTGCAGCCTACAGAATTACTTGTAATTACCGGACGTCCAATAGCATCTGCCTCAATAAGCGACTTGGGAAGTCCCTCCATATAGTATGAAGGAAATGCCACAATATGACATGACTTCAAGAGCTCACAAACATCCGTTCTGTAACCCAACCACTGGATATACTTACCGTCACAAACCGAATCCAATTGCTCTTGGGTAATAGCTCCGGGATGATCATCCAAACCACCCACTAACAGAAACTCCACATTATCCTTATACTTTGAGCGCAATCTCTCCGCAGCTTCAGTCAATAGGAAAATTCCCTTCTCTACAATCATACGTGCAGTCAAGACAACCTTCAGCTTGCCTTCCTTTGGCTCTGGAGTATAGCAAAACTCATCCAGACTGACCCCGGAACCTTTGATGAAACGTCCTTGTTCACGACGAATAATCCCATGCTTCACATACAGTTCCCAGTCATCATCGTTTTGGAAGATACAAAGCAAGCGATTTCCAACCTCTTCCTTCTCACTCCTAATCTGTCCAAGGTTGTGGCTGAACTTGAGCACATTCAGAACAACTTTAGACATCAGTCCTTGGTTCTCCTCCGCAAAGAACCCACCAAGTCCACTTATAGCATTCACCACACCATTCACTTTCGAGAACTTAGCCGCCAGCGTACCCCAAAGAATTGTCTTCATACCCACATGATGCACCACATCCGGTTTTTCACGTTTGTACAGTTTACGAAGGAAGTTGAGCGTTTTCAGTTCTTCGAAGATATTCATACCACTGCGGTTCATCGGCAGGTTAATCACCTTCAAACCTTTTGCCTCAATGTCTTTCAACTTACCTGTATCAGCTGTGATAATAGTCACATTCCATCCCGCCTCCTGAGCCGCTAAAGCCACAGGCAGTCGATGAGACAGGAAGAACCAATCTACATTTACTACTATAAAGAGTTTATTGGAGTTCACGTGTTTTCCCTATATTCTGGTTAAGCAATGAGAGAGACTTTCACCTTCCCTTACTCAACTAGTTAGTTAATCAAATGGATATACAATTTTTTATATGAGTCTGCCATCAAATGAATATCATATTGAGCAGCTCGACTAATGCATTTTCTTGATATGTCGCAATAGAGATTTACATCAGCTAAAAGTAAATTAACTTTTTCCGCAAGTTCATTTGCATTTCCTTTAGAAAACACCTTACCTGCCCCCTCAACAACCTGCTTTAGCCCCTCAACATTAGTAGCAATTACCGGCTTACCACAAGCCATCAATTCCACTGCTGTCAACCCAAAACCTTCCCAGTTTGAAGACTGTATACCTATATACGATTCTGCAATTAGTTCAGCTACATCCGAACGAGATCCAAGAAATTGTACTCTATCTGCAACACTGCAATCATTAGCGACTTGCTTACAGTGCTCAAGATTCTCACCATCTCCTACGAACCGAAGTATAACATCTTTATCGATTGTTTCCATAGCACGAATAACGGTTTCCTGATCTTTGGAAGAAGCAAAACGACTCACCATAATCAATGACTTTGGGATAACAGGTCTCTTGATGGCAACAAAATGCTTAGTATCCACTCCATTATTAATTACCACAAAACGTTCGTCTTTTGACTGAAGCCATTCCTGAAGCGCGTCCTGAGTCTGTTGGCTAATACCAACCAACTTTGTATAACGGGCATAGATTATTTTTTCTATAGGTCTTATGAACCATTTACCTCTTCGATTATTTGAAGTTGAGTGTTCTGTATAAACCAATTTCACCTTCAAACCTCTAGCAGCCAAAGAGCAAAGATAGAGCGAGTGAACCAAATGAGCATGCACCACTTCATAATGCTTCATAATCTTACGCATTTTGTGTGCAATCATTGGATTGCGGAAACTCTTTACGTTCAGCGATATGATAGGAATACCTGCATCTCGAACTTTCTTTGTAAAGTCTGTTTCCTCACTCCTCAATACAAGAAGTGTTACATCTAAACCTTGTTGCTTTTGAATGGGAAGAAGATCCGAAATCAAGCGTTGAGCCCCCCCTATCTCAAGAGATGAAATGACATGAAGCAGTTTCATTTCTTATCACTTTTTCGTTCCTTATATAGTATCTGTCTCTTATACACATCTGACGCTGCCGACGATCTTACGCGTGT
>ENA-UBIJ01000212-UBIJ01000212.1-human-gut-metagenome-genome-assembly--contig:-NODE-212-length-34098-cov-8.578504_pt1 | contig 34098 bp, 30 predicted proteins | sample MGYA00244944_ERZ654876 | MGnify/ENA primary metagenome ERZ654876 (study PRJEB26926, sample SAMN06164748) | human gut metagenome | biome: ENVO:00009003; feature: ENVO:2100002; material: ENVO:00002003...
TCTACACGCGTAAGATCGTCGGCAGCGTCAGATGTGTATAAGAGACAGCACCTTATGGGCGCTAGGGTACGCGCCGCCTGTTACGGTACAACAGATTTGTGAGTAGTTGCGATTTAATATCTGCGGTAAAAGCGCCTTGCGTTCAAAATTTGCAAGGCAGTACAGATTCGCCGGAGCCCTGTAGGGGCCGATGCCCACATCGGCCCGTTGGGAAGTTACGAATTCGCTGAAGATTTTCATAAAAACGGCGCATTCTGCCGGGCCGATGTAGGCATCGGCCCCTACGACGCCTTCAAGGACAGTGTCGGAATTTTTGAACTGGTCTTGGTTTCGCAGGAAAGATTCAAGAAAACCGAGTCGGTTTTCTTTCGGAGAAGCAAAAGAAAAAGTTGTACCGCAGTTGCAAATTCATAGAAGACTTTCAGCCTTGCAGCAGGCTCCGTCAATAATCCACCCGCATCAGGCACAGCCCCTGCGGAGGCGCGGTGTACCCGGCCTGTGTCCGGTCCTTTGCTTCGAGCGTCTGCCGGACGCTCTCCGGCGTGCGCTTGCCCTGTCCGACCTCCAGGAGCGTTCCGGTCAGGATGCGCACCATATTCTGCAGGAAGCCCGTGCCGTGGTAATTGAAATAAAGATACTCCTTCCGCCGGACGATCTCGATGGAATCGACGATTCGCACGGTGGATTTTTTCATCTGCGGGTTCGAGCAGAAGCTTCTGTAATCATGCTCGCCGGTGAGATACTCCGCCGCGCGCTGCATGGCGGCAAGATCGGGCTGATAATCGAGCACGGTGACGTATTTGCGGTTAAAGACCGGCTTCGTATCGCCCACGTAGCAGGTGTAGGTGTAGAGTTTGCCGACGGCGCGGTAGCGCGCGTGGAAGCGGTCGGCGGCGAGCTTCGCCTCCTGCACGCAGATATCGTCCGGGAGATAGCGGTTCATGTAGTCGCGGATCTCCTCCGGCGTTTTCTCCGTGTCCATATAGGCGTTGGCCGCCATGGCCCTTGCGTGAACGCCTGCGTCCGTGCGGCCCGCGCCGATGACCTGCACGTCCGTGCCGCACATCCGCGTCAGAACGGCTTCCAGCTTGCCCTGGATCGTGTCGCGGCCCGGCTGGCGCTCCCAGCCGAAATAGCGGGAGCCGTCGTAGCTGATGATGAACTTGAAATTTTTCATGACCGCGCTTCAAAGTCCTTCGTATACCGGCAGGCCGGGTAGTTGGAGCAGCCCCAGAATTTCTGCCCCTTGCGCGCGCCGGTCTGCCCGGTGCGCAGCACCATGCGTCCGCCGCAGCGTGCGCAGACAGGGACCTCGTGCGTGGCCGCGCGGCGGATATGGCGCTCCGCCGCCGTTTCGCCCGCGGGCTCCAGCTGCAGCGCGTCATAACGGATGGCGGTGCATCTTGCCTTCATGGCGATCTCGACGGCCAGCATATCATAAAGCCGCCGCAGCTCCGCCTCCGGCATACCGCCCGCGAGCTTGCGGCGCAGGTATTGTTCAGGCCTGCAGCCCACCTTTTTCTGAAACGCGCCGTAGAATTTCTCCCGGTCGCTTTTAGGTTGTTTTTTCGGATACATGGCGTTCCCTCCCATGTTTGCTGCGTCCAGTATACCACAATCAGTCTGTGAAAATCTACTTTGTTTTCTGGGCCTGTCATAAAAGGCTGCTGGCCGGAAATCCAAGCGGGACGGTGCTTACCGTCCCGCTTTTTGAAAATATCCGGCTTCTAAAAGCAGCGCAAGGCAGGCGTTGACCTCGTCGTCGGTAAAGAGCGGGCCGTATTTGCCCTTGACGGCGCTGGCCTCCGCGGACAGGTCGAGTCGGCCGGCCTGTGCAAGCGAATCAAACGCGTCGGACGGGCGGTTCCGCCGGCAAAGCTCCCGCACGGCAGCGACGCCGCCTGCGGACTGCACGCTGCGCACGAAGCGCGTCACGGGACTGCCGCACAGAATGCGGGCCTGCTCGGCGTTCTGCAGCAGCTCCTGATCGAATAAAAGCTCCAGTCTGGTTCGTTCCATAAGCGGCTCCTATCGCATACTGAACTGGATCTGGTCACGCTGGCCGAGCTCGGACAGGCGCGTTTCGATGGCGCCGATGCTCCGCCCATGGCGGCGCGCGATCGTCTCGGTCGTGAGCCCCGCACCGTATTCCTGCAGCAGCCGCGCTTCCTCCTCCGCGCTCCAGCTTCGGCCCGCGTTTGTGGCGGCCGCGCCGTCGGCGCGCTCCTGCAGCTCCCGCAGGACGCAGTGCAGCGCCCGGATGATCTCGGGGCGGTTATAGACGCTCTCGTCCGGCAGCGGCCGGCCCGTCATGGGGTCGACGCCGTCTGCAAGACCGCGAAGCAGCTCGGCTGCGCGCTTGATCTCCATATGCTCACCTTTTCCGACGTTTTCTTCTATTATAGTACGAAAAACGCCGTGCTGCAAGCCCTTTTCCGGCAAAACTGCCCGCAGCCGGAGGAATTCCGGGTTCAGTTCATTTCTTCGATATAATATACGTAATCCAGCGACCGCAGCGCCTCGATGATCTCACCGTGCTTTTTATACTGCTTGAGCTCCGCGCTGCTTACGGTGAAGGAGACGGTGAACACGCTGAGGCCGGAATTCAAGTACGCGGGATTCGACTCGATATCGTCGATGCGGATGCCGAGGGCGCGGACGGTCGAGACGAAGCCCGGCAGATCGAGCTTGTTTTTCAGCTCCAGATGCACCTCAAAATGGTTCGAGCGGTCCTTCAGATGTGTTTCGAGCGCCGGAAGGCCCGACATACTGCACAGCAGTGCGAGAAACAGCACCAGCGCCAGCGTATACAGTCCCGCGCCGAGCGCCAGCCCCACGATGCCGCAGCACCAGAGGCCGACGGAGGTCGTCAGGCCCTTGATCTGGTTCTTGGAGCTGAAGAGGATGGAATTGGCGCTGATCGTCGTGATGCCGATGACGGCAGCCGCCGACAAAACCGGGATCGTGACCGGCAGAAGCTCCATGAGATACTGATCGATGAGCATCGTGGCTGTGCCCGCGAGGCTCACGAGAATGAACGTGCGAAGACCGGCCGAGTGCCGCTTGCTCGAACGTTCGCAGCCGATGATGGCGGCCAGCGCCATGCTGAGCGCCAGCCGGAGAAGAATCGATCCGGGCGCCAGCTCCGCGCTCCACGGGCCGAGAAGTCCCGCGATCCAGTCTGTTTTCATATGCCGTTACCTCCTGAGATAGAAAAATCTGCGCTGCGCCTGCGTCTGGGCCAGCTGCTCCTCCGCCGCCTCGGTAAAGGCGGCTTCCTCCTCCGATATGTCGTTATCCAGCGCCGGAAGCTCGGACTGGATCTTCTGGATCCGCTCGATGAGCAGCTGCACGTCGGACTTCCGTTCGCCCGTTTCCGTGACCTCCTCCACGGCGGCAACGTCTTCGAGCCTTGTGGAATACGATCTGGACAAATACAGCGCCAGCTTTGCGCAGCCGGGGCCGATCAGCTCATACAGAACGCTGGACGCGAGAATGATGGTCTGCAGGTCGCTTCCCATCGTGCCGCCGAGCGTCCGCGCGCCGAGGGCGGCCAGACCGATGGCTACGCCTGCCTGCGGGATGAGCGCCAGCCCCAGATAATTGCGCACCAGCTTATCCTTTTTGACCAGCCTGCAGCCCAGCCATGCGCCCGCGTATTTGCCGAGAATGCGCACGAGGAAATAGCTCACGCCGATCACGAGCAGCGGCACGCCGTTCAGATCCCCGGACGAGGACACCAGCGCGTCCAGCTGGAACGACATACCGGAGCGGACGAAGAACAGAAGCAAAATCGGCGGACTGAAATAATTGAGCTGCTTGAAGAGCTTGTCGTCGTCCGCAATATTCGTATAGACCGTGCCCATCATCATGCAGCCGAGCAGGGGAGAGATATCCAGCAGCGCGCACACGCCGCAGAACGCGAACAGGAGCGCGACGGAGATGATCAGCTTATTGTCCTTCGAGCGCTTCTGGGGCATGAGCAGCTTCATGAACAGCCCGAACGCACTGCCCAGCGCCAGCACCAGCAGATTCAGCAGCACCGGCTTTCCCAGCGTTTCGAACGAAAAGCCGCTTGCGCCGCTTAAGGAAGCCAGCGCGACGGAAATGGCGATGGAATACAGAACCAGCCCCACCACATCGTCCAGCGCCACGACCTGCAGCAGCGTGTCGACGAAATCGCCCTTGGCTCCCGTCTGCCGGATGGTCATCATTGTCGAGGCCGGAGCCGTCGCCGAGGCAAGCGCAGAGAGCACGATGGAAAACGCCAGCTCGAGCCGGAGTACGAGAAACGTCAGAATAAAAATAAAGACCGAGGCCAGAACGGCTTCGAAGATCGTGATCCAGACGACCTTCATACCGCTTTTTTTCAGAACGGAGAGCTTGAAGAACTCGCCTGTTGAGAACGCGATGAAGGCCAGCGCGATATCGGAAAGAAAGTCCGTGCCGTCAATGATGCGCTGCGGCACAAGGTTCAGCACATACGGCCCGATGAGGATCCCGGCGAGGATATAGCCGGTCACATTCGGCAGACGCGCAAGCTTCGTCAGCCGCGTCATCGCGAAGCCGGAAAACAGCATCAGCGCGACAGAAATGATCACGCCCGCGACCGGACTTGTATTGGCGATCAGAGAAGAAAGGCCCGTAACGTTCACCTCCGATTTTACATGGATTTAAGATTTAACACAGTGTACCACACCGGAGCGCGTTCTGCAAGCCATTCGTGTCGGACGCAAAATTTCCCGTGAAAGGGGCTTGCAATCTCCCGGGGAAACCGATACCATAGAGACAGTAACTTGCAGGAGGCGTACCTATGCAGAAACAAGCACCGAAGCTCGTCATCATGGCCGCCGGAATGGGCAGCCGGTTCGGCGGGCTCAAGCAGATGGAGCCTGTCGACCGGGAAGGACACAGTATTATCGATTTTTCCATGTACGACGCAAGACGCGCAGGCTTCCGTGATCTTGTCTTTATTATCAAGCGTGAGCACGAGGCGCTCTTCCGGGAGCGCATCGGGACCCGCATGGAGCGGTTTTTCCATGTCGAATACGTCTATCAGGAGCTGACGGATATCCCGGCGGGATATTCTGTCCCGGACGGACGCGTCAAGCCCTGGGGCACGGGACAGGCCGTTGCCTGCTGCCGGAACGTGCTGCACGGGCCGTTCGCGGTCATCAACTCCGACGATTTCTACGGCCGCACGGCGTTCAGCACGATCTATGAGTTTCTGCGCACGAACGACGATGAGCACTGCTACGCCATGGTCGGCTACCGGGTGCGCAACACCGTGACGGAGTTCGGCTCTGTGGCGCGCGGCGTGTGCGAGGTCGAAAACGGGATGCTCACGAGCATTACCGAGCGGATGCAGATCTACCAGCGCGGCGACCATGCCGCCTATACCGAGGACGGCACACAGTTTGTCGACCTGCCGGGCGACACCATTGTGTCCATGAACCTCTGGGGCTTTACCCAGCCGATGGTGTCGGAGCTCTGGTCGCGGCTCAGCACGTTCCTCGCGCAGCAGGTCCCGCAGAACCCGATGAAGTGTGAGTTTTATCTTCCGAACGCCGTCAACCAGCAGCTGGAGGATGGAACGGCCCGTGTGCGCGTGCTGCCCTGCGAGGAGGTCTGGCATGGCGTGACCTACCGAGAGGATCTGGCCTCCGTCAAGGAGGCGATCTGTGCGCTCAAGGCTGCAGGCGTCTACGAAGAACGCCTCTGGCCGGACTGATCCTGTCCGAACGCAGAACCGATCAAAAGAGGCTGTCCCGGATACGTGCGGGACAGCCTCTTTGTGCTGTTATACTCAGATCTTCATGGCAGCCTCATAGGCACGCCAGACGACGGAGCGGAGGTTTCCGACGCGCAGACAGTCGCCGACGAGCTGGACGTTTTTATGGCCCTTCTCCTCGACGAGTGGCGTGGAGATATAGCCGGCGGAGGAAATGACGGTGTCGCACGGGATCTCGACGGAGGAGCCGTCCTTTGCCGCGCAGACAATGGAGCCGTCTTTGACCTCGCGGAGCGTCGTTTCCAGATAGACGGGCACCTGCTTCCACGCGAACCACTCGCGCAGATACGAGCTGTTGGCAAGGCACACGCCCTTCTGGGACACCAGATCGTCCTTCATCTCGACGATCGTGACGTCTTTGCCCTGCAGCGCCAGCTCATACGCGATCTCGCAGCCGGTCAGACCGCCGCCCACGACGGCGATCTTTTCACCCACGGGTGCGCCCAGCAGATATTCACAGGCCTCGAGCATCTTCTCGTGGCCGGGAACCTTTTTGAGCACGCGCGGGGTCGAGCCGGTGGCGATAATCACGGGATCGGAGCCAAAGGATTCGATCTCCTTGACCTCCGTATTCAGCCGGACCTCCACGCCGAGCTTTTCCATCTCCCGGCGGTACCACGTCAGAAGGTCGCGGAGCTTACCCTTATAGCTCTCGGATGAGGCCGCGATGAACGTGCCGCCGAGCACGCCGGATTTTTCATAAATAATGGGCTTGTGGCCGCGCAGCGTCAGCACGCGGGCAGCCTCCATGCCGCCGATGCCGCCGCCGACGATGTGGACGGTCTTCGGATCGTTCGTCTTTTTGATATAGTGCTTGTCCCACTGCATCATTTCGGCGTTGACCGCGCAGCGCGCCAGATGCAGAGAGTCGCTCAAATCCTGATCGTTCGGCACGCCCTTGTAGTGGCACATATTGAAGCAGCCGTTGTGACAGAGGATGCACGGGCGGATATCGTCCTCACGGTCCTCAAGCACCTTGGTGAACCACTCCGGGTCGGCCAGGAAATTCCGCGCAAAGCCCGCGCCGTCCAGCCTGCCTGCGGCAATGGCCTCCGCGGCAGCGTCCAGCGTCATGCGGCCCGCGCAGACAACGGGAATGTCAACGAACTTTTTGATGTGCTCGACCTCCGCCAGATTGCAGTTTTCGGGCATATACACCGGCGGGTGCGCCCAGTACCACGCGTCATACGTGCCGTTGTCGCAGTTGAGCATATCATAGCCCGCATCCTGCAAAAACTTCGCGGCGATCTCGGACTCGGCCATGTCGCGGCCCGCCTCGACATACTCCTCGCCGGGCAGCGCGCCCTGCCGGAAGCCCTTGGTCTTCGAGACGACGGAATAGCGCAGCGACACCGGGAAATCCGGGCCGCAGGCGGCCTTGATGGCCTTGACGATCTCAGCGGCGAAGCGGTAGCGGTTTTCAAGACTTCCGCCATACTCATCCGTGCGCTTGTTGACGTAGTGGAGCGTAAACTGGTCGAGCAGATAGCCCTCGTGCACGGCATGGACCTCCACGCCGTCGACGCCCGCGTCCTTCAAGAGCTTCGAGCTTTTGGCGAACGAGTCAATGAATTCCTGAATTTCCGCCTTCGTCATCTCGCGCGACGGCAGCTTGTCCGACCACCGGTTGGGTGACGGACTGGCCGAGGCCGTGATCTTGTCGAGATCCATGACCGGCTTTGACAGCACGCGCAGCACCGGGTTATTGTAGAGCTTTTCCATCATCTCGGACACGGTAAAGCTGCGGCCGAAGCCCGCCGTCAGCTGCACGAACAGCTTTGCGCCCGTCTTATGGAACTCCGGCATCCACTTTGCCAGATCGTCGTACATCTTCTTATTCTTGTGCAGCCACTGGCCGTACATCGGATTATACACCGGCTGACAGCCGGGCAGGACAAGACCGGCATTGTTTTTCGCAACTTCAAGGATAAAGCGCGCGCCGTCCTTGTCAAAATGGTTCCATTCCATCCAGCCGAACAGATCCGTGCCGCCCATGCTGGTGAGCACGATGCGGTTCTTGAGCTCGACCTTGCCGATCTTCCACGGCGTCAGCAAGGGCTTATAGCTTTCCTTCAAAACGATTCTCCCCTTTTCGTTTTTTGATGTGCGGACGCTTCCGCGTATGGATCTGATCCCAGTTTAAACGAAGACCGGCAAAATGTCACGGCTTATTTTCATGAATCTGCCCAAAAGCGCCGCGAATCCCTTGACAGGGTACGCCCCTGTACGTATGATAAGCCTATAAATTTTATATGTAATCGAGGATGCTATGCTCAATCAATTTTCAAGAACGCAGCTTCTGCTCGGCACGGAGGCCATGGAGAAGCTGAAGCGTGCGCGCGTGGCCGTGTTCGGCATCGGCGGCGTGGGCGGCTATGTCTGCGAGGCGCTTGTGCGCAGCGGCGTGGGCGCGTTTGATCTCGTCGACGACGACAAGGTCTGTCTGACGAACCTCAACCGGCAGATCATTGCCACGCGCAAAACCGTCGGCAAGTACAAGGTCGAGGTCATGCGCGAGCGCATTCTGGAGATCAACCCGGACTGCGATGTGCGCGTGCACCAGTGCTTCTATCTGCCGGAGACAGCGGATCAATTCAATTTTTCGGACTATGACTACGTGGTCGACGCCGTCGACACCGTCACAGCCAAGGTCACGCTGGTTCTCGAGGCGCAGAAGGCGGGTGTGCCCATCATCAGCTGCATGGGCGCGGGCAACAAGCTCGACCCGACCCGCTTCCGCGTGGCCGATATTTACAAAACCAGCGGCTGCCCGCTTGCGCGCGTGATGCGCACGGCGCTCAGAAAGCGCGGGGTCAAGCATCTGAAGGTCGTCTATTCCGATGAAATTCCCACAAGACCCATCGAGGATATGTCCATCAGCTGCCGCAGCCACTGCATCTGCCCGCCGGGCGCAAAGCATAAGTGCACCGAGCGCCGCGATATTCCCGGCAGCACGGCCTTCGTGCCGTCGGTGGCAGGACTGATCATCGCGGGCGAGGTCGTAAAGGATCTCGCAAAGGGCTGAGGAGGGGTTTTATGAAGCTCATGATCGCATCGGATATCCACGGCGCGGCGGGATACTGCCGCGAACTGCTGGCCGCGTTTGACCGGGAAGGGGCCGATAGACTTTTGCTGCTGGGCGACATTCTCTACCACGGCCCGCGCAACGATCTGCCGGATGAATACGCGCCCAAGCAGGTGCTGGCCATGCTCAACGAGCGGCGCGAACGCCTCTTCTGCGTGCGCGGCAACTGCGACACGGAGGTCGACCAGATGGTGCTGACCTTCCCGATCCTGGCCGATTACAGCATTTTCCCGGCCGGAAGCCGCCTGATCTACGCCACGCACGGCCACGTCTACAACACCGCGCACCTGCCGCCGCTCTGCCCCGGCGATATCCTCCTGCACGGCCACACGCACGTGCCCGCGTGGGAGCCGTTCGGCGAAAACAACCTCTATCTCAACCCCGGCTCTGTCTCCATCCCGAAAAACGGCTCCGCACATGGCTATATGACGCTGGAGGATGGCGTTTTCGAATGGAAAACGCTCTCCGGCGGGGTCTATCACACACTGACACTGTAACATTTTTTTGCAAACTGATGCCCCCGGCGAGAGCCGGGGGCTGTTTTTACGGTTCCAGAAGCCTGCGGGCCTGCGTGAAAAATTCTTCGCGGGAAAACAGGACGTTGAGCGCCTGCAGCAGCGCGTTTGCGCTCATGTGCGCGGGCAGGCTGAGCGCCTTTAAAAGCGCGGCGCGCTTTTTTGCGCTTTCAGGGCCGCCGGAAAGGCCGAGGGCGAACAGATCCTGCTTGGTGATCGGCTCCCTTGCGGGCGGAGGCGTACTGCCGTCTGCAAATTCAGCGCCTGCATCGCGCAGGGCTTTGAGAAGAATTTCGGGCGTCATGCCCTCCACGCCGAGCAGCCCTTCTTTTCCGGGGGCTGCTTTTCGTTTTTCTTTGCCGGGAAGATCGGGAATATACGCGTGCAGCACGCCCGTTTCCGGCAGCGCGCTTTTGAGCGTGTTGCGGATGAGAAACCCCGCGCCGTCCGAATCGGTCAGGATCACAAGGCCGGTCGTCTGTGCGGCCTGCTGCAGCAGGCGCAGGAGGGCCGGGTCTTTCATGCCGGTAAAGCCGTTTGTCGTGAAGATCGCCGTGTCAACGATCTGGCGGAGCGTATTCTGATCGTATTTTCCCTCAACGACGATGGCTTGCCGGAGTTTCAGCTTATCCATGCTGCGCCTCCTGCGCAAGCCGGACGAGCAGCAGCTCCAGAAGCTGCTCCTGTTCGCCTGCGCTCGTCTTCATGGCGAGGTCCGTATCCAGAACCAGCTGGATGGCGCTCTGGCAGAAGCGGTCGGTCACACGGCGGGCCGCCGTCATGGTCAGACCCGCGGGATAGCTCTTGAGCCCCGTCAGCTCCATCAGCTCCTTCTGTCCGCCGCCAGAGGAGAGAATGACGCGCGCGTAATAAAGCCTGCGCAGCTGCGCGCCGATGGCGCCCAGCACGGCGATGGGGTCGGTCTGCATGGCGTAAAGCTCCTGCAGTTTGAAAAGGGCCTTTTCAAAATCCCGGTTCACGACCGCGTCGCTGATGTCAAAGGTCTGCGCGCTGAGCGCCGGGATGACCACCGCGTCAATGGCCCCGCGCGTGATGGCCTCGCCCTCCTGATAGGCGGCGATCTTGTCGATCTCCCCGCCGAGCGTGGTCATCAGCCCGTCGGTGCGGAAGATCAGATACTGACACAGCTCGTCCGTGACGCTCTTGCCGTGCGCGCGGAAGTGGCGCGTGATCCACGCGCATAAACTGCGCTCGGACTGCTTGCCGAACGAAACGATCTGCGCGTGCTCCTTGACGGCGGCCGCCAGCTTTTTCATCGTGCTGTTGATCTTAAATTCCACCGTGTCATAGACGAACAGCACGCAGCAGTAATCCGGGATATCGGACAGAATGGCGGCATATTGCTCCCGCGCGCCCTCCGGCTGCTTGAACAGGTCGACGTCGTCCACGCGCACGAGCGTCCGCTCGGCCATCATGGGCATGGCGTCGATCGCGTCAGCCAGCGCCTGCGGTGTGCAGTCGTCGGCGGAAAAGCGGTGGAAGTTAAACTCGCCCGCCGGGCCGTCGGTGAGTTTTTTCGTGGCAAGCTCCACATAATGGCTGCGCAGAAACGCTTCCTCGCCGCAGATAATATAAAAGCTGCCGAGCGTTCCGGCCTTCAGATCCGCTTTGAAGCGGCGCTCAGCCTCGGCAGCGGCGTCGTCAGGCTTTTTTTTTGCCATTTGCTTACCCCCTGATGGTGATGGTGCCGGACAGATCGGTGCGGAAGACCGCCGCGCCGGCTTTTTCAATGCGGCGGAGCGTTTCGTCCGCCGGATGCCCGAAGCGGTTGTCCGCGCCCACGGAGATGAGCACGGCCTCCGGCCGGATGGCGCGCAGAAGCGCCTCAGACGTGGACGTAGCCGCGCCGTGATGCCCCGCGACGAGCACGGCGGCACGCGGCAGCGCATGCGTGGACAGCAGTCGGTACTCCGCCTGCTCGGACAGATCGCCGGTCACTAGAATATCATATTTTTCGCCCGCTGCCAAGACGCAAAGCCCGGTATTGCTTTCCTCCGCGCTTCCGGTGGGCGCAAATATGCGCATGCCGTCCGGCAGCGTCAGATCGTTCGTGACAAACCGGATTTCAGCGCCCGCCTGCGCGGCGGCGAACAGGATTTTCGTGCGGAGGTTATTTTCCGGCGATACGTCCGGCACATAGAGCGTTTTGACGCGCACGCGCCGCAGAAGCTGCCGGACGCCGTTGCAGTGGTCAGCGTCAAAATGCGTGAGAATGAGCCGGTCGACCTGCGTCACGCCGCGCGCAAGCAAGAACCGCGCGGCTGTCTCGCCGCTGGCATCCTCCTGCCCGCCGCAGTCGATCACGCTGACGCTTTCTCCGCTGCGGCTGACGAGGCACTGTCCCTGCCCAACATCGAGCATGGAAAAGCAGGCCTCCGGCAGCGCGTAATCTGCGCAGGAAAGCCCCATGCAGCACGCCGTGACGAGCACGGCTGCGGCAGCGGCCTGCCAGAACTGGACGGCCCTCGGGCGCAGGGCCAGCAGAAGCGCAAGCCCATAGAGAAAGACCGCTGCTGCGATCAGATATCCGTTTTCAAGATAAAGCGCCGCGAACGGGAGCTTTGCCGCGCTCCGCACGAGCAGCAGCACCAGCCGCACCGGCCAGCTCAGCGCCCATGCGCAGACGCCTGCCGCCGCCGGAAGGGCCAGCGCAAGCAGCGTCGTGAGCAGCCCGGCACAGAAAACGATCGAGAGCATCCAAAGCGCCAGCACATTCACGACCGGCGCGGCAAGCGAGACAGTTCCAAATTGAAGCGCCGTAATGGGCAGCGCGAAGACCATGGACGAGATCGTGCAGCAGAGCGCCGTCAGCATGGCGCGCAGAAGCGAGCTGAGAACCGTTTTGGGGCGCAGCAGGCGCGTAAGGAACTGGTTTTCCGAAAGGCTCCGGTAAAGTCCGCCCGCAAAGAAGACGATCCCCGCCGTCGAAGCGAACGAAAGCTGCAGCCCCACGCTCAGAAGCGACCACGGGTTCTGCATCAGCAGCACAAGAAGGGCTGCACAGATAGTCGTCGGCGGGTCATTCTCCCGGCGCACGAGCGGCGCGCACAGGACCAGCGCCTGCATCACGCCTGCACGGACTGCGGAGGCGGGTGCGCCGGTCATGACAATGAAAAACGCGGCGGCAGGCAAGCCGAGCGCCGCCGCAAGCCGGTGGTTCCCGCCGCAGAGCAGCAGGATCATGCCGAGCAAAATCGAAACGTGCATACCGGACACGGCGACGGCATGGTAAATGCCCGCGATGGCCAGATCGTTCTGATCCTCGTAGCGGAGCCCTGTTTTATCGCCCAGCAGCAGCGCCTGTACAAAGCCCGCCGTGTCAGACGGGAATGCGGACTGGATCGCCGCGCGGAGGCGTTCGGCAAACAGAGCCGGGGCAAGCCAGACTGATGCGCGGCCCGGCTCGGCGTGCAGCGTTTCGCGGCAGCTTGCCGTCAGGAATACGCCGCGCGACAGATCGTAATCCTTGCCGCGCAGATGCTTTTCCTGCGCCGTGGTGAACTTTGCCGTGCCGGACAGGAGGCTTCCGGGAAGGATCTCACCGTCGGCCTCGTCAAAGTAAATGACCGCCATGCAGCTTTTTCCGTCCAGCGTCAGCCGGGCGGAGACGGACTGCCCGTAGCTGCTTTCCTGCGGAGCGGCAAGCGCCTGCGCGGAAAACGCGGCTGTTTCGCCGGAAAGGTCTGCAAACGGGCGCAGAAAAAGCGCCTCGTACCCACGGCACCAGGCAAATCCGGCCAAAAGGCCCAGCACGCAGACCGCCGCCCGGCGCAAAATCGGACGCCGGAGCAGAAACAGCAGCGCACAGACCGCTGCAAGCGCGGCGAGCAGCACGCCTGGCGCACCGTGCAGCAGAAACAGATACAAACCAGCGGCAGCGGCGAAGCCGCCGGTGAACAGGCAGAGCCGTCGCATGGGCCGTCTCCTTCAAAAAGCAGAAAAACCGGGCGCACTGCGAGCAATGCGTCCGGTTCTGACAGGCTTATTCTTCTGTCTTGGGGGCGTCCTCGGCGGGAGCTTCCTCAGCGGGGGCTTCTTCCGTCTTCGGAGCCTCGACGGCGGGCGTCTCGTCAGCCTTGGGCTCGTCGTCGGCGACAACGATCTCAAAATCGTCGTCCGTGGGAGCGGCCTCGGTCTCGGCGGGCGCTTCGTCTTCGCGGAGGGAGGCGATGAAGTCCTTCAGCTCGGCGATGGCCTTCTTGGACTCGTCGATCTTCTGGCACCACGGCAGATACTCGGCAGTGTCGAGCTCTTCACCGACGGCGTAGTCGCGGTAATACAGCTTGCCCAGCTCGATCTCGGCCTTCTTGACCTTGTCTTCCTCGGCATAGATGGAAATGTTGGCCTTTGCGACGGCGGCCAGCTCCTTCGCCTTTGCGGCAGCGGTCTGGGCGGCCTCTACGGCCATGTTCTTTGCAGCTTCAAAATTTTCGGAAAAACGCATGGAGAAGCTCCTTTCAGCAGCATATTTGCTTTATTATTTCCTGTAGTATACCACCTGCCCGAAAAAAATGGAATAGGCAAGTGATGCGGAATGTCAGTTATTTTGTAAATTTTCTTTTAATCGTCCTGTTTTTCATCCGCCTGCGGTTCTTCGCGTTTGCGGTTGACGTAGAGCGATTCGCGCGCGGGCTTCTTTTTGACGAGCACCCACGCGAGGATTCCCGCCGCGGCAAGGAAGGAAACTGCCGCGACCAGCTGGCTGACGCGGATGCCGGTGGAAAACAGGTACAGACTGTCGGTGCGCAGCCCCTCGATCCAGACGCGGCCAAGGCCGTACCACGCCACATAGGCCAGGAACACCTCGCCGTCGAATTTCCGCTTTTTCGAGAAGAAATGCAGGCCGATGAAGCCGATCAGGTTCCAGACGGATTCATAGAGGAACGTCGGGTGGTAATACGTCACGACGCCGGACGCATCCTGCAGGCCCATCTTCAAAAACGTATCCGTGACAGCGCCGTGCGCCTCGCGGTTCATAAAGTTTCCCCAGCGGCCCATAAGCTGGCCGATGATGACGCCCATGCCCGCCACGTCGAGCAGGACGGGAGCCGGGATTTTCTTGCGCTTCGCAACGACGAGCAGCGTGATCGCGCCGCCGATGATGCCGCCGTAGATGGCAAGCCCGCCCTCCCAGATGTAGAGGATGGAAATGGGATCGTCGGCGTAAAGCTCCCAATAGAAAATGCAGTAATACAGACGCGCGCAGATCACGCCGATGGGTACGGCCCAGAGGATCATGTCAAGCACGTCGTCCTGCGTGATGCCGAAGTCCTTCGCCCGCGCGAGCATATAGAACACGGCGAGCAGGAACCCGGCGGCAATGATGATGCCGTACCAGTAGATGTCCTTCCCAAAGACCGTAAAGGCCACGGGGTTTGGATCGATCTCGATGCCGAGATTCGGGAATGTGATGGGAGATGCGAGAAACATATGAATTCCTCCTAATGAATTGAGAGGCGTTTGCCTCCGGCGGCCCTGTCTTTTCGCTCGCAAGAGAAAAGACAGGGGAGAAAAGAGTGCTGGGACGCGTTTGGTGCCTGCTGCGGGTACAATTCAGGCGAGGACCTGAATTTTAGTCCCTGCGAACACACCAAGTCACCTTACGTGCGCTGTGGTACGCGCCGCCTGTTATGGTACAACAGATTTGTAGGCAGCTGCGTTTTAATATCTGCGGTAAAAACGCTTTGCATTCGAAATTTGCAGGGCAGTACGGATTCACCGAAGATTTCCGTTAAAATAGTGCATTCTGCCGGGCCGATGTGGGCATCAGCCCCTGCAATTGGTGCGTCCAAAATCTACGCTTCTTCCGGTGCAGCAACGCTGAGCGCGGCGCATTCCGGTGTGACTGTCTGCGTCAGCAGCGCTTCTGTGTCGGAAAGCGTGATGGAATCCAGCAGATCAAACTCGCAGAAGCAGTCTCCGCCTGCGAATATGGCCTCGCATATACGATAGCAGGTCGATTCGAATCCGTCAAGCTCCCGCAGGAGTCTGCCGCGCACGGATTTTTTCAGCCGTGCAAAGCGCTCCGGCGAAAAGCTGGTCTTCGGCGCCTGCAAAATGGCCTCCAGCACCGCCTCCGGGTCACGGCCCGCGCCGCCGGCCTGCAAAAACGCCGCGCCGGGTACGCGTGTGAAGCCGGAGGAAAAGTCCGCGTCGATCAGGCCGCGCGTATAAAGGTCTTCGTACAGCGCGGAGCTTTCGCCCAGCAGCAGCTCTGCGGCAAGCTGTCCGGTCAGCTCCTGCCGGAGCGGGTCGGCGGACGGCGCGGTCTTGAAGCCGATGGCAAACACCGGCTGGCTGACCGGGAGCGTCCGGCGCGTTCTGTGCCGGAACGCGCGAGCAGGCTCCGCTTCACCGCAGGGACGCGCGGGAGGCGGCGAGAAGTCCGGCGGCAGGACCTCCCGCGCAAGGCGCGAGACGGCCTCCGCGTCCACGTCGCCCATGACGGTGAACGCCATGTTGGACGGGACGTAAAACGCGTCAAAGCAGCGCCGCAGCAGCTCCGGCGTGACGGCGCGGATGGAGCGGCGGGAGCCTGCGATGGGGATGCGGATGGGGTGGCGGCGGTAGAGCGCGCGGCACAGCCGCTCCTGCACGCAGTCCTCGGGCGAATCATCATAGAGCGCGATCTCATCGGCAATGACGGCGCGCTCGGCCGCCATGGCCTCCTGCGGGAAATATGGCGTCGAGGCCATCCGCAGAAGCAGGCGCAGACAGTCCTCAAAGTGTTCCGTGCAGGTGAAATAATAGGCGGTCATCGCATAGTCGGTAAAAGCGTTCGACTCCGCGCCGAGGCGGGAAAATTCCGTCTCCGGGTCGCAGTCCGGGAGGCAGAACATCCGGTGCTCGAGAAAATGCGCCGTGCCGTCCGGCACGGTCTGCCAGCCGCCGCCTTGCGGAAGCTGTGTGTCGCATGAGCCAAAATTCACGCCCAGAAACGCGAGTTTCCCGGCAAAGCCCGGCTTCGGCACGACGCGCAGACGCAGGCCGTTCGGCAGCGTTTCCAGATAACAGCGCTCACTGAGCGCGGGATAGTCCTTCCAGCTCATGCTTCCTCCAGCGTATAGACCGCATCGGGCCGCACGCGCCGCGCGGCGGCGCAGACGTCCTCCGCCGTGACGGCGCAGAGCGCTGCGGCCAGTTCGGCGGGGCTTTGCGAAATGCCCTCCGCTGCCCGGCCTGTGTAAAATTCATCGAGTCTGCCGGGGCTGTCGCACAGCAGCTGCAGATCGGAAAGCAGCCCCGTGCGGGCCGTTTCCAGCTCAGACTGTGAAAAGCGGCCCGCGGCCAGCTCCGCAAGCTGATGCAGAATTTCCTGCTCGACAGCGGGCAGATCCGTGCGTCCGCAGCCTGCGGACGCAGCGAGAATGCCCTTGTGTCCGTCGTACCAGCTCCCGGCCTCGTAGCACAATGCCATCCGCCCGCGCACGACGGTATAGAGCCGGTTCTGTTCACCTCCGCCGAGCATCGCGTTCAGAAGCAGCATCGCGGGATACTGCGCGCTTCGCAGCGTCACATCCGTGCGGAAGCCCAGCGAGATCCGGCTCTGCGCAAGCGGCATTGTTTCGGAAAACCTCCGAAGCTCCTGCGGCAGCGGGCTGGGGTTTGTTCCGACCGGGACGCAGGCCGTGCGCGGCAGCTGCGCCAGAAGCGGCTGCAGCAGCGCCTCCGCTTCTCCGATGGATTTGCTGCCGAGATAGAAAAGCTCCGCGCGCGACGAGGCCAGCACCGACTTATCGTGCGCCCAGAGCGTGCGCACGTCGATTTTATCAAGCTCTTCCGGCTCTCCGAGACGGCCGCAGGCGTAGCGTTCGCCCCGGCACATGGCCCGCAGCAGCTGCCGCTCACAGTACGCGCTCTTGTCGTCCAGTACGCTCTGCATGGCGTTTTGCAGATTCCGGCATTCCTGCGAGACAAGCTCCGGCACGAACGCGCCGTGTTCCGTTCGCGGGCAGAACAGCAGCTCGGAGACAAAGTCCAGCAGGTGCGAAAAAACGGCCTCGCCCGCATATTGGTCTTCCAGACAGTCGGCAAACAGGCCCGTGAGCTGAATTTCTCCCTTTTTGCGCACCAGCGCACCGATGGACGCGCCGTGCAGTTCGTCCAGCCGGTCGGCGATGGCGCGGATGGAGGGCGTTTTTTCGCTGCCGCGCAGGAGTACGCTCGGCAGCAGCGCGTTCATGGCCGCCTCGCCTGCGCGAAGCGGCCTGAGGAAGCTGAGGCTGAAGCAGGCGGTCTTGAACCGCCCGTCCTGGATAGACGTGAGGAACACGCCCGGCAGGAGCTCTTTTCTTGTCGTCATGTTATTTCTTGTCTGCCTCCGTGCGCAGGCGGATGATCTCGTCGCGCAGCACAGCGGCATATTCGTATTCCATCATGTGCGCGGCCTTGCGCATCTGCGCTTCGAGCTTTTCAATCTCACGCGCAAGCTCCTGCCGCGTCATCTTTACGCCGCCCTTGCCCTTGTGTTCCGGTGTGGGCGAGGCGGAAATTTCGATCAGATCCCGGATGGATTTCACGATGGTCTTCGGCACGATGCCGTGCGCCTTGTTATACGCATCCTGGATCTGGCGGCGTCTTGCCGTCTCGTCCATGGCGGCACGCATGGCGGGCGTGATCTTATCCGCGTAGAGCAGCACACGGCCCTGCGCGTTTCTGGCCGCGCGTCCGATGGTCTGGATGAGGCTCGTTTCCGAGCGCAGGAAGCCCTCCTTATCGGCGTCCAGAATTGCGATCAGCGATACCTCCGGCAGATCAAGGCCCTCGCGCAGCAGGTTGATGCCGACCAGCACGTCAAACTTCGCCATGCGCAGATCGCGGATGATCTCCATGCGCTCCATAGCCCCGATGTCCGAGTGCATATAGCGCACGCGGATGCCGTTTTCGGTCAGATATTTCGTCAAGTCCTCTGCCATTTTCTTCGTCAGCGTCGTGACGAGCGTGCGCTCGCCCTTGTCCGTCGTGGCGTTGATCTCGCCGATCAGATCATCGATCTGCCCCTCGATGGGGCGCACGAAGACCTCCGGGTCAAGAAGGCCCGTGGGCCGGATGACCTGCTCGGCGATCTGTCCGGCGCGGCTGCGTTCATACTCGGCAGGCGTGGCGGAGACGTAGATGGCCTGATGGATGCGGTCTGTAAACTCGTCGAAGGTCAGGGGGCGGTTATCATACGCCGACGGCAGGCGGAAGCCGTAGTCGACGAGGCTTTTCTTGCGTGCGTGGTCGCCGTTATACATGGCGCGCACCTGCGGCAGCGTGACGTGGCTCTCGTCGACGAAGAGGATGAAATCGTCCGGGAAATAGTCCAGCAACGTCGTCGGCGGGGTGCCGGGGGCACGGCCGGCAATGACGCGGGAATAATTCTCGATGCCGGAGCAGAAGCCGATCTCCTGCAGCATTTCCAGATCGTACTGCGTCCGCTGGCGGATGCGCTGCGCCTCAAGCAGCTTGTCGTGCTCCTCGAAAAAGCGCACCTGCTCCCACATTTCGGCCTCGATGTCCTTCATGGCGCGGGCCATTTTCTCTCTCGATGCGACGTAATGTGACGCGGGGTAGATGGCGACGTGGTTCAGAATGCGTTCCGGTACGCCGGTGACGGCGTTGACCTCGGAAATGCGGTCAATTTCATCGCCGAAAAACTCAATGCGGATGGCCCGGCCAGACCAGTAGGCGGGATAGACCTCCAGCGTATCGCCGCGCACGCGGTAGGCGTTGCGGACGAAGTTGAGGTCGTTGCGCTCATAGCGGATCTCGGTCAGCTTGCGCATAAGTTCATCCCGGTCGTATTCCATGCCGGGGCGAAGCGAAACGACCATGTTTTTATAGTCGATCGGGTCGCCCAGGCCGTAGATACACGACACGGACGAGACGACGATCACGTCCCGGCGCTCGGACAGCGCGCTCGTCGCGCTGTGGCGCAGGCGCTCGATCTCGTCGTTGATGGCGGAGTCCTTTTCAATGTAGGTGTCCGTCTGGGCGATATACGCCTCAGGCTGGTAATAGTCGTAGTAGGAAATGAAGTATTCCACGGCGTTTTCCGGGAAAAACTCGCGGAATTCCGAGCACAGCTGCGCAGCCAGCGTCTTGTTGTGCGCGAGGACCAGCGTGGGCCGGTTGACGTTGGCGATGATATTCGCCATGGTGAACGTCTTGCCGGAGCCGGTCACGCCGAGCAGGACCTGATCGCTCAGGCCCATATTGAGACCCTGCGTCAGCTTCTCGATGGCCTGCGGCTGGTCGCCGGTGGGCTTGAATTGGGAGTGCAGCTTAAAGTTCATACGGGTCCTCCAGAATGCCGTCGTCGCGCAGGGAGACAAAATCGTCGTCCGCGACAATGATATGGTCGGCCAGCACGATCCCGACTGCCTCCAGCGCCGCCTTTAATACCAGCGTGGTCTGCCGGTCCTCGGGACTGGGCAGCGCAAGGCCGCTGGGGTGGTTGTGCGCAAGCACGACGGAGGTCGCGTTCGCGTCCAGCGCAGCCTTGACGACCTTGCGCGCGGCGATGGACGCGACGTTCACGCCGCCTCGATGGATGAGCACGCAGTCGAGCGCCTTGCACTTCGCGTCGAGGCAGAGAAGATACACGACCTCCTCGCTTTCGCCGTGGAAGTACGGCAGCAGATACTGGCCGCATTTGGACGTGGTGTCCAGAATCTCGATCTGCGCGCTGCGGCTCATGAGGCAGCGGCGCGCCACCTGCGGCACGAGCCGGATCAGCTGCGCGGCGGCGTCTCCGACGCCGTTTACTTTTTTCAGCTCGGATTCCGGCGCGGAAAACACGCTGTCGAGCGTCCCGAAGCGGCTTAAAAGCGCGTGCGCTGTCGGGTTCGTATCGCCGCGCGGCGCGGCGTAATACAGCAGCACCTCCAGCACCTGCACGTCCGAAAGGGAGTCCATGCCGCTGGTTTTGAGCTGCCTGCGCATCCGGTCGCGGTGGCCGTCGTGAATGGACATGGGCGTCTCCTTTCCGCTTCCGCTCACATCAGCGGCGCGAGCAGCCGCAGCAGCGCCCGCAGCACACGCTGCGTCAGGTGCGTATGGCGGCACTGCTCGGCTGTGATCTCTCTGCACTGGGGAAGCGTCTGTTCAAAATCCGCCTGCACCTGTGTGTTTATGGCGGTGTCATAGAAATAGACTGCGTCTTCAAAATGCAGATACAGGCTGCGGAAGTCCAGATTGACTGTGCCGATAACAGCCTGCTTCGTGTCGGCCAGATAGACCTTGGAGTGGATGAAGCCCGGCGTATATTCGAAGATACGCACGCCTGCGCGCGTCAGCTCCTCATAGTTTGCGCGCGTGACCGCGTGGACATACCATTTGTCCGGGATGCCGGGCGTGATGATGCGCACGTCGACGCCTGTTTTTGCCGCGACGCACAGCGCCGTGGTCATTTTATCGTCCAGGATCAGATACGGCGTCATGATCCACATCCGCTCCTGCGCAGAGGAAATGACGGACTGCAAAATCGTCGCGCCGACGTCCTCGTTGTCGAGCGGACTGTCGGCAAACGGCTGGAGAAAGCCCGTGCCGCCCCGCTTTTCCGGATAGTCTGCGAGGAAGCGGCTCACATCCTCCTCCGACCGGTCAACGTAGCCCCAGAGGGACAAAAACATGACCGTCATTGACCACACGGCCTTGCCGCGCACGAGAATGCCGCAGTCCTTCCAGTGGCCGAAGCGCTTGTATTCGTTGATATATTCGTCGGCCAGATTGACGCCGCCGGTAAACGCGGCCTTGCCGTCGATGATCAGAAGCTTGCGGTGGTCGCGGTTATTGAGGCGGGCGGAAAGGATCGGGATATAGGGGTTGAACGCGTGGGCGCGGATGCCCATCTCGCGCAGCTTTTTCGCGTAGCCCATGGGAAGCCGCGTGATGCAGCCGAAATCATCGTATACGACGCGCACGTCGACGCCTGCCGCCGCCTTTTGGCGCAGAAGCTCCAGCATGGGGTCCCACATCTTGCCGGTGGCGATGATGAAAAACTCGATGAAAATATAGCGCTCCGCCTTTTTGATCTCCTCCAGCATCGCAGCGTAGCAGCTTTCGCCGCTCGGGAAATACTCCGCGTCCGCGTCGTCATAGATGGGGTAGCCGGAGGCCGAGAGCAGATAGCGCGCGTGGTTGAACGCGGGCGTTTCAGCGGCGGCCAGCTCCCATAAGGGCGCTTCGTCCTGCCGCAGCTGCTGCATGGTGACGGCCTCGATCGACTGCATCTTCCGGTGCTCGTAGCTGGAAATTTTGTTGCCGCCGAAGAGCAGATAGATCGTCAGTCCCGCCACGGGGAAGGCCAGAATCAGCACGATCCACGCGATCTTATAGCTGGGATTGACACCGCACGAGATGATATAAATAACGACTGCCCAGCTCAGCACGTTCATGGCGATCCGGATCCAGAAAAAGTCGGTCCGCAGATACGTCGCCATCACGATCAGAAATATGATCTGCAGCGCAATGCCGAACGACACCGCCACGACCCGCTGAAACACCAGCTTTGACAGGTTTCGCATACGCTTGCCTCCCCGCTGCTTGAATTTTCTATACTATAGCATGTTCCATCAGAAGCCGCAAGTCTCTGCTTTTTGAAATTTAAAAACTTTTGTTTGAAAATCCTGTTGTAGTTTTCAAACGAATCTGGTATAATAAGCAGACTGGATTATTCGATTTTTCTACACAGGAGCGAACCATGGAAAACTGTATCCGCGTGCAGGGTGCGCGCGTCAATAATCTGAAGAATATCTCCGTTGAAATTCCGCGCGACAAGCTGGTCGTCCTGACCGGTCTGTCCGGTTCCGGCAAGTCGTCTCTGGCCTTTGACACGATCTTTGCCGAGGGCCAGCGGCGGTATGTCGAGTCGCTGTCGAGCTACGCGCGGATGTTCCTCGGCCAGATGGACAAGCCGGATGTTGACTCCATCGACGGCCTTTCTCCCGCCATCTCCATCGACCAGAAGACCACCAGCCGGAATCCCCGCTCGACGGTCGGCACGGTCACGGAAATTTATGACTATCTGCGCCTTTTGTGGGCGCGCTGCGGCACGCCGCACTGCCCGAAGTGCGGCAAGGAGATCCGCCGCCAGACGGTCGACCAGATCGTCGATCAGATCATGGGGCTGCCCGACCGGACAAAGTTCCAGATTTTATCCCCCGTCGTGCGCGGCAAAAAGGGCGAGCACCAGAAGGCCTTCGAGGATGCCCGGCGCAGCGGCTACGCCCGCGTGCGCGTCGACGGGAGTTTGTACGAGCTGACGGAGGATATCGCGCTCGACAAGAATAAAAAGCACCACATTGAGGTCGTCGTCGACCGGCTCATCATGAAGCCCGACCTTGCCCGGAGACTGACGGATTCCGTGGAAACGGCGTCCAATCTCTCCGGCGGCCTCGTCATCCTCAACGAGCTGGACGGGGACAAAGACACGCTCTTCTCCCAGAACTACGCCTGCGAGGACTGCGGCATCTCCATGCCGGAGCTGTCCCCGCGTATGTTCTCGTTCAACAACCCCTACGGCGCATGCCCGGTCTGCGCGGGACTCGGTACGCAGCAGGTCGCGGACCCGCTGCTCATCATCCCCGACCGCTCCAAGTCGATCCTGCAGGGTGCGATTCAGGCCTCCGGCTGGAACAACGTCCGCGACGACTCCATCTCCCGGATGTATTTTGAAGCGCTGGCGAAAAAATATCACTTTTCTCTGAGCGACCCCATCGATGCGCTGCCGCAGAAGGCGCTCGACGTTATTCTCTACGGCACGGGCACGGAAAAGCTCACGATCTATTATGAGCGCGCCAACGGGCGCGGCACGCTGGAGCGGCCCTTTGAGGGCGTCGTCAACAACGTCGCCCGCCGCCTCACCGAGACGCAGTCCGACGCCATGCGCAAGGAGCTTGAGGAGTGCATGTCCGAGCGCCCGTGCCCCAAGTGCCACGGAAAGCGCCTGTCCGACATCAGCCTTGCCGTGACTGTCGGCGGCATGAACATCATGGATTTCTGTGCCATGCCCATCTCAGAGGAGCTGAAATTCATCGACAATCTGAAGCTGACTGGCTCCATGGCCGTGATCGCGGAGCAGATCGTGCGCGAAATTCGCTCCCGGCTGTCGTTTTTGCAGGCGGTGGGCCTGAGCTATCTGACGCTTTCACGCTCTGCCGCCACGCTTTCCGGCGGCGAAAGCCAGCGTATCCGGCTGGCCACGCAGATCGGCTCGAGCCTCATCGGCGTTCTGTATATCCTCGACGAGCCGTCCATCGGCCTGCACCAGCGGGATAACGACAAGCTGCTCGACACCCTCCGCCGTCTGCGCGACATCGGCAACTCCGTTCTTGTCGTCGAGCACGACGAGGACACCATGCGCGCCGCCGATTTCATCGTCGACGTTGGTCCCGGCGCAGGCGTGCACGGCGGCGAGATCATCGCCGCGGGCACAGTCGACGATATCATTGCCGCCCCGCGCTCCATCACGGGCCAGTATCTGTCCGGCGCAAAGAAGATCCCCCTGCCCGAAAAGCGGCGGGAGGGCAATGGGAAAAGCCTGAAGATCTTCGGCGCGGCGGAAAATAACCTGCGCCACATCGACGTGGAATTCCCGCTCGGCACGTTTACGTGCGTGACCGGCGTGTCCGGCTCCGGCAAGTCGAGCCTCGTCAATGAAATTCTCTATAAAAAGCTTGCAGGCAGCCTCAACCGTGCCCGCACCCGTCCGGGGAAATTTGACCGCATCGAGGGGCTGGAGCATCTGGACAAGGTCGTCGGCATCGACCAGAGCCCCATCGGGCGTATGCCAAGCTCCAATCCGGCGACGTATACGGGCGTATTTAACGACATCCGCGACCTGTTCGCGTCGACGGCCGACGCGCGCACGCGGGGCTACGGCCCGGGCCGGTTCTCGTTCAACACGAAGGGCGGCCGCTGCGAGGCGTGCAGCGGCAACGGCCTTGTGAAGATCGAGATGCACTTTCTGGCCGACGTTTTCGTCCCCTGCGAGGTCTGCCGCGGCAAGCGGTACAACCGCGAGACGCTCGAGGTTCTGTACAAGGGCAAGAACATCGCGGATATCCTTGACATGACGGCGGAGGAGGCGCTGGCCTTCTTCGACAATCTGCCGCGCATCCGCAATAAGATTGCCACGCTCGTCGACGTGGGCCTCGGCTATATCAAGCTCGGCCAGAGCGCCACGACGCTCTCCGGCGGCGAGGCGCAGCGCGTCAAGCTCGCAACGGAGCTTTCCCGAAGAGCGACGGGCCGCACGTTCTATATCCTCGACGAGCCGACGACGGGCCTGCACATGGCGGACGTGCACAAGCTGATCGAGGTCCTGCAGCGGCTGGTCGACGCGGGCAATACCGTGCTCGTCATCGAGCACAATCTTGATGTCATCAAGGTCGCGGACTATATCGTCGATCTCGGGCCGGAGGGCGGCTCCGGCGGCGGGCAGATCGTCGCCTGCGGCACGCCGGAGCAGATCGCCGCCTGCCCGGAGAGCTTCACGGGGCAGTATCTTAAAAAGATGTTGAAATAACCAGCCGCAACCGCTTTTTGCGCGATAGTTGGTGGCGGAAACCGGGGATTTCTGCAATACTGAAGCCATCCCAAATACAGAAAGGATGGATCCTCTCATGAGAACACTGATTTTTGGACTGTTCGGCATCTGTATGTTCGGCGCGACCGTATTTCTGTTCGTGCTTTTGATCCGGGCGCTGCTCAAATACCTGCGTTCCGGCGAGGTGCGGAAGGAAAAGGCCGAGGCGAAGAAAACGCTCGGCGAAGCGTTAAAAGCGCACCGCACGCGCTGCAAGATGACGCAGGAGTTTGTCGCAGAATCGCTCGGCGTCAGCCGGCAGGCCGTCAGCAAGTGGGAGTCCGGCGCGTCCGACCCGTCAACATCCAATCTGCTCGCCCTCGCAAGGCTTTATGGCGTATCCGCCGAGGAGCTGCTGCGGGAGGCGGCGGGGACACAGCGCACATAGAAAAGGAGTCGCTTTGAATTATTACCTGTCCCTTGCGGCGCTGGTTCCGGCGGTCATTCTGTTTGTCCGCATTTATCAGCTCGACCGCATTGAAAAAGAACCGCGCAGGCTGCTCGGTATCCTGCTGTTGTCAGGCGCGCTGCTGGCGCTCCCGGCGGCGGGTATCCAGCTTCTTGCGTCGCGGACGCTGGGCAGTGCGCTGAACCGGCGCTCGGCGGCGTATCTGCTGCTGGACAATTTCCTGGTGGTCGCCGTGAGCGAGGAGGTCTGCAAGATCGTCCCTGTGCGTCTTGCCGCGTGGAAGCACCCGGCGTTCGATTACCGGTTCGACGCGGTGGTCTACTCCGTGTCCTCCGCGCTGGGCTTCGCGGCGGTGGAGAATATTCTGTATGTCGTGCAGTCTGACCTCCGGACGGCGGTATCGCGGGCGGTTCTGTCCGTGCCGGGGCACTTTTTCTTTGCTGTTGCGATGGGACTGCTCCTCAGCCGGGGCAAGCAGGCCGAAAAGCAGGGGAATGGCCGCAGGCGGACGGTTCTGTGCGCGCTGGCGATCCTAGTCCCGGTCGTGCTGCACGGGATCTGGGACTTTTGTCTCTCCGTCCGCAGACCGTGGGCGACAGTCGTGTTCTATTGCTTTGTGATTGCATTTTTCATCGCGGCGGACCTCGGCCTGCGCCGCGCTTCCCAGACGGACAGCCGCCTGTAAAGGGTATGTTTTCGGAATGGCCGAACAGAAACCGGGCGGACTGCGTTGCAGTCTGCCCGGTTTCTGTATTATAATAGTTCCATCTGACGGGAGGGCGATGGAATGATCTATCTTGACAACGCGGCCACAACGCTGCATAAGCCGCCGTGCGTGATCGATGCGGTCGTGAACGCGATGCAAACCATGGGCAACAGCGGGCGCAGCGCGCACGCGGAAAGCCTTGCCGCGTCCCGGACGATCTATGCCGCGCGGGAGGCGCTGGCCGCGCTCTTCGGCTGCGAACGCGCCGATCATGTGTGCTTCACGGCCAATTCGACCGAGGCACTGAACATCGCCATTTCCGGGCTGCTTGCGCCGGGCGACCACGTGCTGTCGACCGATCTGGAGCATAATTCCGTCCTGCGCCCGCTGTACCGCGAGATGGAGCGGGGCGTTTCGGTCAGTTTCCTGCCCGCAGACCGGAAGGGCTGTATCGACTATGCCGATTTTGATCGGCTGCTGCAAACAAATACCAAAGCCGTCATCTGCACGGCAGGCTCAAATCTGACGGGGAATCTGCTTGATTTGACGCGCATCGGCGCGTTCTGCGCGGCGCATGGACTGCTGTTTATCGTCGACGCGTCGCAGACGGCAGGCGTGTTCCCTATCGATCTGCGCGCGCAGCACATCAGCGTCCTCTGCTTCACCGGCCACAAGAGCCTCATGGGCCCGCAGGGCACGGGCGGCCTGTGCGTGGCGGAGGGCGTGGACATCCGCCCGTGGTGCGTCGGCGGGACGGGCGTGCAGACGTTCCTGCCGTCACAGCCGCCGCAGTATCCCACACGGCTCGAAGCCGGAACGCGCAACGGCCACGGCATCGCGGGGCTGCTTGCCGCCGTGCATTTTATTCAGGAGGCGGGCATGGATGCCATCCGCACGCACGAGCTTGCGCTGGCCCGCCGGTTTTACGAGGGCGTGAAGGACGTGGACGGCGTATGCGTCTACGGCGATTTTTCGGATTTCGTGCGCGCGCCGGTTGTGTCGCTCAATATCCGGGACGCGGGATCGTCCATGGTCGCGGACGCGCTGGCGGAGGACTATGACATTGCCGTCCGGGCTGGCGCGCACTGCGCGCCGCGTATGCACGAGGCGCTTGGAACCGTGGAGCAGGGCGCGGTGCGCTTCAGCTTCGGCTATTACAACACGGAGGAGGAAACGGACGCGGCCATCGCCGCAGTCCGGGAGCTGGCAGAGCAATGAGAGAGAAAACGCAGTGGCTCATCGTCACATTTTACACCACAAGCGCCGCTATGGCGGCGGAAAAGGCCTGCGGGCAGGCAGGCCTCCCCGGCAGGATCATCCCCGTCCCCCGCGAGATCACCGCAGACTGCGGCCTCGGCTGGCGCACAGCGCCGGAAAACCGTGAACGGACCGAGTCGCTGTTCCAGTCACTGTCTCTGGAAACAGACGGATACCATATCTGTATGCTGTGAGGAAGCAGAAAAATGCCCCGCTGCCGGTCAATTCGGCAGCGGGGCGTGTGCGTATTGAGGCTCAGATCGTGGGCTGGTTGGCAGCCTCGATGATCTTGACAAACTTCTCGGGGACGAGGGAAGCGCCGCCGATCAGGCCGCCGTCGATGTCGGGCTGGGCCAGCAGGTCATAGGCGTTCTTTTCGTTCATGGAGCCACCGTAGAGGATGGAGATCGCACGGGCGACCTTTGCGCCGTAGAGCTTGCGGATGACCGCACGGATGTGCTCGCAGACCTCTTCGGCCTGCTCCGGCGTGGCGGTCTTGCCGGTGCCGATGGCCCAGATGGGCTCGTAGGCAATGATCATCTTGCGGATCTTGTCCTCGCCGATGGAGGCAAGGCCGGTCTTGATCTGCATGGTGATCCACTCCTCGGTGATGCCCGCTTCGCGCTGCTCAAGGCTTTCACCGACGCACATGATGGGGATCAGGCCGTTGTCGAGGGCAGCCAGAACCTTTGCGTTGACGTCCGCGTTCGTCTCGCCCATGGCGCGGCGCTCGGAATGGCCGAGGATGACGTATTTGCAGCCAGCGTCGAGCAGCATATTGGCCGCGATCTCGCCGGTGTAGGCGCCGGAGGCGTTGGCGTTGCAGTTTTCTGCGCCGATGCCGATGCGGGTCTCACGCATGGTGCGCACAGCTGCCGGGATGCAGACGGCGGGCACACACAGCGCCACGTCGCACCAGCGGCCGCGCGGCATGATGGTCTTGAACTCGGTCATGAAGGCCTTCGTCTCGGTCGGGGTCTTGTTCATCTTCCAGTTGCCGGCGATGACAGTCTTGCGGTATTTTCTGTTCATGGTGTGAAGTCTCCTATATCTAAATCAAAATTACAATTTATCTGTTCCGTCTTGTAGGGGCCGACGGCTCTGTCGGCCCGGAGAAAGGCTGTGATGGGCGGACAGGGTCGTCCGCCCCTACATACTTCGTCACCGGCGAGAGATTTTCGTGCAGGGCAAGGCGGGCGCAGGCGTACATACTATACGTCAAGTCCGGCCTACGCGGCCATGCGCGGAAAGATCCGGCGGCGTATTTCAGGGCTTTATTTGTCCTGCAGGCAGGCGATGCCGGGCAGCTCGAGACCCTCGAGGAATTCGAGCGATGCGCCGCCGCCGGTGGAGATGTGGGTGATCTTGTCGGCAAAGCCCAGCTGCTCGCAGGCGGCTGCGGAGTCGCCGCCGCCGACGATGGTCACAGCGTCGGAATCGGCCAGCGCCTGCGCAACGGCGATCGTGCCCTTGGCAAGCGTCGGGTTCTCGAACACGCCCATCGGCCCGTTCCAGACGACGGTCTTTGCGCTCTTGACCGCGTCTGCAAACAGCGCACGGGTCTTCTCGCCGATGTCCAGACCTTCCTTGTCAGCCGGGATCGCGGTCACGTCGACGGTTTCGACCTCGACAGGTGCGTCGATGGGGTTCGGGAAATCAGCCGCGACGACGGTATCGATCGGGAGCAGCAGCTTTACGCCCTTCTCCTCGGCCTTTTTCATCATGTCCTTGCAGTAGTCGACCTTCTCCGCGTCAAACAGGCTCTTGCCGATGCCGTAGCCCTTGGCCGCGACGAAGGTATAGGCCATGCCGCCGCCGATGATGAGCGTGTCGACCTTCTCAAGCAGGTTATTGATGACGTTCAGCTTGTCGGAGACCTTCGCGCCGCCGAGAATCGCGACAAACGGACGCTCCGGATCGGCAAGGGCCTTGCCCATGATGGAGACTTCCTTCTGCACCAGATAGCCGCAGACGGCGGGCAGGTAATCTGCAACACCGGCTGTGGAGGCATGCGCGCGGTGCGCGGTGCCGAAGGCGTCGTTGACAAAAATATCAGCCATGGAGGCAAGCTTCTTGGAAAGCTCGGGGTCGTTCTTTGTCTCGCCCTTTTCAAAGCGGGTGTTCTCAAGCAGCATGACCTCGCCGTCCTTTAAGGAAGCGGCCAGCGACTGTGCGCTCTCGCCTACAACGTCCTTTGCCATCTTGACCGGCTGGCCCAGAAGCTCGGACAGGCGCTCGGCCACGACCTGCAGGCTCAGCTCAGGCTTGACCTCGCCCTTGGGCTTGCCCATGTGGGAGCAGAGGATGACGCGGGCGCCGTGCTTCACAAGATACTGGATCGTCGGCAGCGCGGCGACGATGCGCTTGTCGCTCGTGATCCTGCCGTCCTTGGTGGGGACGTTAAAGTCGCAGCGGCAGAGCACGCGCTTGCCGGCGACGTCGATATCTTCAACAGACTTTTTGTTGTAGTTCATAGTAGTTCCTCCTTATTTGATCGCGGGTGTGGCCCGCTTTGTTTACGGGTTCCAGTCTGCCATTTTTCCTTCGGTCTTCAGATGCGGGAAATCCTGCTGCCGCAGCGCCTCAAATACGCCGACGGCGGCGGAATTGCTGAGGTTGAGGCTCCGTGCCTCCGCACGGATGGGGATGCGGACGCAGCTGTCGTAATGCGCAGCCAGAAATTCCTCCGGCAGGCCCTTCGTTTCCTTTCCGAAGAACAGATACGTCCCGTCAGGGTAATCGGCCTCGTCGTAGCGGCGGGGAGCCTTGGTCGAGAACAGGCGCATACAGGCAGGCTGGTTCTTTGCGAAGAACTCATCCAGATCCTCATACACGCGCACGTCGACCAGATGCCAGTAATCAAGCCCGGCACGCTTCACGGCCTTGTCCGAAATATCGAAGCCCAGCGGCTTTACCAGATGCAGGACGCTGCCCGTCGCGGCGCAGGTACGCGCGATATTCCCGGTGTTGGCCGGAATTTCAGGTTCTACCAGTACAATATGCAGCATACGAAAAAACTCCCTGTCCGCCGCTTTGCGGCAGACAAGCATATTCTATGACAGAACATCGCAGATTTCAACTGTTTTTCAGAAAAAAATAAGGTTTTTTACGAAAAAAATTTCTTTTTGCTGCGCATAAAATTTGGCTGATTTGCCGTCCTTATGGCTGCCAGTCGATCTGCTTCTGACCGTGCTGCGCGAGAAACGCATTGATCTGCGAAAACGGCCTGCTGCCGAAGAAGCCCCGATAGGCGCTCAGGGGGCTTGGGTGCGGGGCCTGCAGAACGAGGCGCGGATAGGGGCTGCGGGCCGCGATCACGGCTTTTTTCTGCGCGTGCGCGCCCCAGAGGACGAACGCGACGGGCTGCGGCAGCGCGGCCAGTCTCTGCACGACCGCGTCTGTAAACGTCTGCCAGCCGAAATCCTTATGGCTTGCGGCCTTTCCTGCCTTCACGCTCAGGCTGCTGTTGAGCAGAAACACGCCCTGCTTTGCCCACGTGGTCAGATCGCCGCTGTCCGGCGGCGTGATATCGCAGTCTGATTGCAGCTCCGCAAAAATATTGCGCAGCGACGGCGGCAGCTTCACGCCCGGATTCACGGAGAACGCCAGCCCGTTGGCCTGCCCCGGCTCGTGATACGGGTCTTGCCCCAGAATCACGGCCCGTACCGCCTCCGGCGGCGTGAGCCGGAAAGCAGCAAACAGCGCCTCGCGCGGCGGATAGACCGCCGACGCGGCGTAGGCCGTGTCCACCCGCTCCGAGAGCGTCTGCCAGTACGGCTTTTCGAATTCCTCCTGCAAAAGCGCCTGCCATGCGCCGAGTTCTTCCGGTTTCATGGTACATACTCCTTAGTATTTCCGATTTTTCCGCAATATTGCTATGCAAAAGCATAGCAATATTCAGAAATGTGCCATTTCCTCGCCCCTGCGGGGCAACTGGAAATGATGCACAAAAACTTCATGCACTGCATCTGCACATTTTCGCGGTGCCCATACATGAAGTTTTATACCATATAAAATACCGGAACACAAGCGCCGCCCGGCGCATAGGGTTTTGCGAGGTGATCGTGTGCAGATCTATGTGGTAAAGCCCGGTGATACGCTGTATTCCATCGGCCGGGCGCTTTCTCTCGCGCCGGGGTTCCTTGCGCGCTATAACGGCCTGCGGGAGCCGTACCGGCTGGCCGTGGGGCAGAGTTTGCTTGTCCTGTACCCGGAACGGACTGTGACCGTCCGGGCGGGGGATGCGCTGTCGTCCATCGCAGCCTCGTCCGGGACGGATGTGCTGTCGCTATTCCGGATGAACCCGAACCTGTCCGGCTCCGACCAGCTCTATCCGGGGCAGGTTCTCGTGACGCAGCTGGAGCAGAGCCGGACGCGCAGCGCGTTTGTCGGCGGGTACGCGTATCCGTATGTGCAGGAATCCGTTTTGCGCGGCATTCTGCCGTTTGCCGGGGCGCTGATGCCGTTTACCTACGGCTTCACGCCGGAGGGCGCGCTCATGCCGATGGACGACGAGCGGCTGCTTGCGCTGGCAGGGGAGTACGGCGTGCGGCCGTTTCTGCACCTGTCGACGCTGACGGCAGCCGGAACCTTTTCCGCCGCGCAGGCGGCGGTCGTGCTGCGAAGCGAAGCGCTTCAGCAGACGCTTGCCGAGGCGGTGCTGCAAAAGATGCAGGAAAAGGGCTATATGGGCCTGGACGTGGACTTTGAATATCTGGGCCGGGAGCTGGCAGAGGCATACGCGCAGTTCCTCTCGCGTCTGCACGGGCTGCTTGCGCCCTACGGCCTGCCGCTCATCGCCGCCCTTGCGCCCAAAACCTCCGCCGATCAGCCCGGCACCCTCTACGAGGGCTACGACTACGCCGCTGTCGCCTCCGCCTGCGACGCGGTGCTGCTGATGACTTATGAATGGGGCTACACCTATGGCCCGCCGATGGCGGTGGCGCCGATTGGGGCGGTGCGGCGGGTGGTGGAGTTTGCGCTGACGCAGATGGAGCCGGGAAAGATTCTGCTGGGGTTCCCGAACTATGCTTATGACTGGACGCTGCCGTTCACGGCGGGGGCGACGCGGGCGCAGTCCATCGGGAACGAGGCCGCCCCGCTGCTCGCGGCGCAGTACGGCGCGGAAATTCAATTTGACGAGCAGGCGCAGACACCGTATTTCACTTATCAGGACGAGGCCGGACAGCCGCACGAGGTCTGGTTCGAGGACGCGCGCAGTGCGCTGGCAAAGTTCGGACTGTTGACGGAATATGGCCTGCTGGGGCTTGGCTACTGGAACTTCATGCGGCCCTTTGCGGCGGGGTTCAGCCTGCAGAATTACCTGTTTTCCATCCCTTGAGTAACCGATGATTCAATCGTCCGCGGCTGTCAGCGGATCTTTTGCCCCAACTGTGCAGTTTGAAAAACTTGAAATACATACAGTATTCCTGCGCTTTTCAAACTTTCATTTGGGACAAAATCTCCCGCTGACAACTCTTGCCGATTCGATCGGCGGTTACTTGAGTGTCTGCGTTGACAAAATCCGGCGGGTGCGGTATGATGAAAAAACAATAAAAGGAGGACACCTTCATGCCTGCATCCAAGGTTTATTTTACCGATTTCCGCTGCCGCAACGGCGTGAGCCAGCTCGATAAGCTTCGGAAGCTGCTGGAACAATCAGAGTTTTCTCAGATCGACTTTGACGGCAAGTTCGTCGCCATCAAGCTGCACTTCGGTGAGCTCGGCAACCTGTCGTTTCTGCGCGCGAACTATGCCAAGGTCGTCGCCGACTTCATCAAGGAACGCGGCGGCAGGCCCTTCATCACCGACTGCAACACGCTCTATGTCGGCAGCCGCAAAAACGCGCTCGAGCATATGGACACCGCCTACTTAAACGGCTATTCCCCGTTCTCCACCGGCTGTCATGTCATTATCGCCGACGGCCTGAAGGGCTCGGACGATATCGAGGTTCCCGTCGCGGGCGGCGAATACTGCAAGACCGCCCGTATCGGCCGGGCCGTGATGGACGCGGATATCGTGATCTCACTGGCGCACTTCAAGGGCCATGAGGAAGCGGGCTTCGGCGGCGCGCTCAAGAACATCGGCATGGGCTGCGGCTCGCGTGCGGGCAAGATGGCCATGCACGCCGACGGCAAGCCGTATGTCGAAACAGACCTGTGCGTCGGCTGCGGTGCCTGCGCGAAGATCTGCGCGCACAACGGCCCGCAGATCGAAAACAAAAAGTGCCGGATCGATCAGAACAACTGCGTCGGCTGCGGCCGCTGCATCGCGGTCTGTCCCAAGGACGCCATCCATCCGACTTTCCAAGCCAGCGTCAGGCTCCTCAACTGCAAGATCGCGGAATATGCCAAGGCCGTTCTGGACGGGCGCCCCAGCTACTGCATCAATATCGTCCGCGACGTCTCGCCGAACTGCGACTGCCACCCGGAAAACGACGTCCCCATTGTCCCGGACGTCGGCATGTTCGCATCCGCCGACCCCGTCGCGCTGGATCTGGCCTGCGCCGAGGCTATCAACCGTCAGCCGGTTCTTCCAAACAGCGCCATCACCGATCTGAAGCACGAGTACGACTGTGACCGTTTCCATGCCGCACATGACAACACGCACTGGCAGGATCTGATCGAGCACGGCAAAAAGCTCGGCATCGGCCAGGATACCTACGAGCTTGTGACCATCCGCTGAGACGCTAGGGTGTATCTGAAAACTCCCAACGCACCCGGACAGCGGGCCTTTTTGCGGTG
>ENA-UBIJ01000216-UBIJ01000216.1-human-gut-metagenome-genome-assembly--contig:-NODE-216-length-33575-cov-7.810084_pt1 | contig 33575 bp, 38 predicted proteins | sample MGYA00244944_ERZ654876 | MGnify/ENA primary metagenome ERZ654876 (study PRJEB26926, sample SAMN06164748) | human gut metagenome | biome: ENVO:00009003; feature: ENVO:2100002; material: ENVO:00002003...
AAATGATTTTATTTCTTTGCCGCCTGCGGGCGGCAAACTCTGCGAGGCTTTTTGATACGCTGAGAGGGCGTCCCGTTAGGGGGCGCCCCCTTTTTAGTCTGTATAAATGAATAAATATTCGTATATACGGAATATACTTTGTACATTTAGCTGTGTTCTTGCGATATTAGCCCTGTTTCTAACAGTCAATTTTCACAAATCAGGGAAAATGTATGGATTTTTATGCAAAAATATGTTGACATTTATGCAGAGAGGGCGTATAGTATGCATTGTCAAGGGGGGAACACCTCCGCTGCAAACTCTATCTATACACCACACAGTGGATCCTATAGAGCCATTTCAAAAAATAGAAAGGAAAAATGAAGATGAAAAAGTTTGTATCCCTGCTCCTGGCCCTGCTGATGATCGCGAGCCTGGCAGCCTGCGGCAAGAAAGCCAACGACAACAACAACAACAACAACAACAGCAATGAAAGCAAAACCCTGATAATGGGCACCTCCGCCGACTACGCCCCCTTTGAGTTCATGTACAAGGGCAAGGACGGCACTATGCAGTACGGCGGCATCGACGTCTCCGTGGGTCAGTACATTGCCGACAGCATGGGCAAGGAGCTGAAGGTGGAAAACATGTCCTTCGACTACCTGCTGCCCTCCCTGGTCAAGGGTGACTTCGACATTGTCATCGCCGCTATGGAAGCAGACGGTGAAAGACTGAAAAGCGCCGACTTCTCCGATCCCTACTACACCGACCTGCCTCCGGCTATCCTGGTGAAGGCTTCCGACGCCGCTTCCTACAAGACCCTGGCTGACTTCTCCGGCAAGTCCGTGGCTGCCCAGACCGGCACCACCAAGCTGGACATCGTCAATAAGCAGCTCACCGGCGCCAATGCCGTGCCCCTGGCCCTGGTGACCGATATGGTCAATGAGCTGGTAAACGGCAAGGTGGATGCCATCCTGGTAGACGGCGCTGTGGCAAAGCAGTACGCCGAAACCAACAAGGACCTGGTCATTGCTGACGCTTCTTCCGAGCTGGGTGCCGCTCAGCCCTACTGTGTGGCCGTGGCCAAGGGCGACCCCAAGGGTCTGCTGCCCGCCATCAACGCAGCCATCGCCAAGATGAATGAGGAGAACAAGCTGGAGAGCTTCATCAGTGCTGCTGATGCTCTGAAGGATGTGTGGCAGGAAGTCACCCCTGAGAATCCCTCCTGAGTTTTCAGAATAACCCCTCTCTCCTTTAACCTACATCATAATGCGTGGTGCAAAGCCGCATAACGCGGCTTTGCACTTTCGCACTGTATTTGAATCCCACTGAAGAAAGGACTGACCGTTTATGTGGTGGACTAATCTGTTCAAAGATATGAGCAGCACCAGCTTTTTCAACTTCTCTTTCCTTCCTGCATATACCGGGTACTTCCTGCAGGGCATGGCCTACACCCTGCTGCTGGCCGTAGTATCCGTGGCACTGGCGGTGATCCCCGCCCTGCTGCTGGCCTTAATGAGGCTGAGTAAAAAAAAGGCCATTCAGTGCGTTTCCGGCGCATACATTGCTGTATTCCGCTCCACTCCCCTGCTGGTACAGCTTTCCATTATCTACTTTGGCCTGTTCACTGCGATCTCCATTCCCCGGATCACTATTTTGGGGTTTGTGGATCTGAGCCGTTTCATCCCGGGCGTGGTAGCCCTGGCGCTGAACAGCTCGGCCTATGTGGCTGAAATTTTCCGGGCGGGCATCCTGGCCGTGGACAAAGGACAGACGGAGGCCGCCCGGTCTCTGGGTCTGTCCTCCTGGCAGAGCATGCGCCTGGTGGTGCTGCCCCAGGCCATCAAGAATGTGCTGCCCGCCCTGGCCAACGAGGTGGTGACCATGGTGAAGGAAAGCTCCATCTGCTCCATGCTGGGTATGGCGGAGCTGATGTTCGTGTCTAAGACCGTAGCCACCGGCACTTACATTACGCTGGCACCCTATACCATTGCCGCTCTCATTTACTTCTGCATCAACTACCCGGCCTCCAAGGCCATCGAAGCCATTGAAAGGAGGATGCGTCGTGGCGACAAGCAATAAGCTGATCTCTGTGCAGCACCTGGTGAAGGAGTACAACCATGGCACCGTGAAGGCGCTGAACGACTGCAGCCTGGACATTGCGCAGGGGGAAGTGGTGGCCATCATCGGTCCCTCGGGATCCGGCAAGTCCACCCTGCTGCGCTCTCTGAATCTGCTGGAGGAGCCCACCAGCGGCCAGATCTTTTTTGACGGTGTGAACCTGGCGGATAAGTCTGTGGACATCAACCTGCACCGGCAGAAGATGGGCATGGTGTTCCAGCATTTTAACCTCTTTCCCCACAAGACCGTGCTGCAGAACATCACTATGGCACCCCTGGCGCTGAAGAAAAAGTCCCCGGAGGAGGCGCAAAAGCAGGCTATGGAGCTGCTGGAGCGCATCGGCTTGGCGGACAAGGCAAACGAGTATCCCAATATGCTCTCCGGCGGCCAAAAGCAGCGGATCGCCATTGTGCGGGCCCTGGCTATGGACCCGGAGGTGATGCTCTTTGACGAGCCTACCAGCGCCCTGGACCCGGAGATGGTGGGCGAGGTGCTGGACCTGATGCGCAGCCTGGCCAAGGAAGGCATGACCATGGCGGTGGTGACCCACGAAATGGGCTTCGCCCGGGAGGTCGCCGACCGGGTGGTGTTCATGGCCGAGGGCAAGATCCTGGAGGAGGGCAGCCCCGCAGAGCTGTTCGACAGCCCCAAGGATCCCCGGCTGCAGGACTTCCTCAGCAAGGTGCTGTGATTTGATCATAAAAGATGCTCTCCCGAAAGGAGAGCATCTTTTTTCTTGCAGATTTTTTTCGATATTTGTAGACTTTGCCCCGATTTTTGTATATAATAAATAAGATTCTGCGTTTTGTTTAGGAGGAGGAGCCAATGGCCTCATTAAAAGAAGAAATTTCCCGGCGGCGGACATTCGCCATCATTTCTCACCCGGACGCCGGTAAAACTACATTGACAGAGAAATTCCTGCTCTACGGCGGGGCTATCGCCCAGGCCGGTGAGGTCAAGGGCAAGCGCGCCCGGGCCGCCACCTCCGACTGGATGGAGATCGAGAAGCAGCGCGGTATCTCTGTTACCTCGTCGGTGATGCAGTTCCGCCACGATGGCTTCTGCATCAATATCCTGGACACCCCCGGCCATCAGGACTTTTCCGAGGATACCTACCGCACCCTTATGGCCGCTGACAGCGCTGTGATGGTCATTGACGGGGCCAAGGGCGTGGAGCCCCAGACCCGGAAGCTCTTCAAGGTCTGTGCCCTGCGGCACATCCCCATTTTTACCTTTGTGAACAAGATGGACCGGGAGACCCGGGATCCACTGGAGCTGTGTGAGGAAGTGGAGCGGGAGCTGGGCATCGCCACCTACCCCGTGAACTGGCCCATCGGCTGCGGCAGAGAGTTTAAAGGGGTGTACGACCGAGAGAAAAAGCGCATCCTTCATTTCACCGATGCAGGCCACGCCCAAAAAGCCGCCGTCACCGAGGCGGAGCTGGATGATCCCGCCCTGCCGGAGCTTATTGGCGAGAAGCTCACGGGTATCCTCCGAGACGATGTGGAGCTGCTGGGCGCCGGGGCGGAGTTCGACCTGGAGGCCGTGCAGTGCGGCAAGCTATCCCCCGTGTTCTTCGGCTCGGCCCTGACGAACTTCGGCGTGGAGCCGTTTTTGGAGTCCTTTTTGCGCATGACCACGCCGCCCCTATCCCGGGAGAGTGACGAGGGCGTGGTGGACGCTTTCTCCCCGGATTTTTCCGCCTTTGTGTTCAAGATTCAGGCCAACATGAACAAGGCCCATCGGGATAGACTGGCCTTTATGCGCATCTGCTCCGGGAAATTTCAGCGGGATGCGGAGTATTATCATGTGCAATCGGGCAAGAAGATGCGGCTGTCCCAGCCCCAGGCCATGATGGCCGCCGAGCGGGAGATCGTAGACGAGGCCTATGCCGGAGATATCATCGGCGTGTTCGACCCGGGTATCTTCTCCATCGGGGACACCATCACCGTGCCGGGGAAGAAGTTCCGCTATTCCGGTATCCCGTCCTTTGAGCCGGAGCTGTTCCGCTCCGTATCTCCCAAGGACACCATGAAGCGCAAGCAGTTCATCAAGGGCGTGCAGCAGATCGCCCAGGAGGGCGCCATCCAGATCTTCAAGTTCCCCGGCAGCGGCTATGAGGACATTGTTGTGGGCGTGGTGGGCTCCCTGCAGTTCGACGTGTTTGAATACCGTATGCGCAGCGAATACGGCGTGGAGCTGCGGATGGAGGGCCTGCCCTACAGCCACCTGATTCGCATCAAGAGCTATGAAGGGGACTACCAGGATATGACCCTGTGCACCGACTCCCGGGTGCTGCAGGACTTCAAGGACCGCTACTTTATCGCCTACTGCGGGGCGTGGTCCCTGGGTTTCCTCACCAAGCACAATCCCGGGCTGGTGCTGGATGACCAATTGAGCGTGTGAGAATTTGATAGAACTACCCCGGCAAATGTAATCATTTGCCGGGGTAGTTTGTTGGTGCGGCGGGGCGGGACGATGTGTGCATCGTCCCCTGCGGAGGAGTGCGAGGTCAGGGCGTATCTATGATGTCGTAGATGTCATCTAAAGGGAGCTCGGATTTGTCAGCGAAGATCAGGCGGCAGTTTACCCGGTCAATGGCATGAAGGGGGCCGGTATGCTGCAAATACGCGCCGCCGGACTTCCGTTCATCGGGACGGAAATAGGTGACAGTGACGGTGGGCTTCTCGGCCAGGCGGCACTCCAGTTGCCGTAAGATAGCATCCAGACGGAGCTGCTCCTCCTCGCCGCGCTCTATGCGGCGGTCTGTGAGTCGGGCGGTTTCGCCGATGGCGTCCTCATAGCCCGCCAGGGCCCGGAAGGAGGAAAACTGCGCCGCCCGGTCCCCCATGGACATGGGCGGATGCTTTTCCGAACGGTGGTGGGGCAGGTGCAGAATATCATCATATGCGCCCATATGGTCCTCCCTTCTCATGCCTTATGGCCGCCGATCTGCCGGTTTCTCTGGGCAGCAGTGGCCCCCTCTTCATAATTCATGCCCTTCAAAATGGCGTTTTTCCCGTACTTATTTTTAATATGCAGCACTGCCTGCTGCAGCTGCCTTTCTCGTTCCAAAGCCTCCTGCTCTGCCGCCTGCTGCTTTTCCCGCGCTTCGTAATCCGTAAACAGGTCCAGCTGCTCCGGCTGAGGGGCGGTGGGGACCAGCTCCTCCGCTATCACCTGCTCAGCCACCAGGTACATCCGCCGCACCGGCAGGCGTGGATCCACGATGCGGTCAAAGAGGGTCATGGCGGCGTCGATGATATAGCGAGAGGAGGCGGTGAGACAGGGCAGATGCTCCGTGCCGTGGGCGGGCTTGGGGATGCTGCGGCCATAGGGATCGGTGGTCAGAGGGCCGGTATAGCCATCGGTGCGGCCCGCCCGGTCGTAGCCCACGGTGAGTACCAGCTGCCGGGCCACCACACGCTTTTGCACCAGGTCCAGGGCCAAGGCGTCCGCCATCTCCCGGACTACCAAACGGGCCTTATCCGCCGGATACGGGCAGGAGAGCACCTGACCCGCACCCATGGAGCTTTTCTCCGGGCGATAGCCCTTGATATCCGCCAGAGTCACCGGCTCCCACCCCCAGGCGTGGTCGATGAGCAGCTCCGCATTCACACCGAAAAGGCGGTAGAGCAGGTCCTCGTCCGTCAGAGATCGCCGGGCCACATCCCCCAGGGTGTACATGCCGTTGGCCTCCAGCTTTTTGGCGTAGCCCTTGCCCACTCGCCAAAAATCCGTCAGGGGTCGGTGGGACCACAGCTTCTCCCGGAAGCTCCGCTCATCCAGTTCCGCAATCCGGGCGCCGTTTTTATCCGGTTTTATATGCTTGGCCCCCACATCCATGGCCACCTTACATAAAAAAAGGTTGGGCCCAACGCCCGCCGTGGCGGTGATGCCTGTTTCCTGCAAAACCGCAGCCATAAGCTTGCGGGCGAAGCCCCGGGCGTTTAGGCCGTACAGAGACAGGTAATTGGTGGCGTCGATGAACACCTCGTCAATGGAGTACACATGGATGTCCTCCGGGGCCACATAGCGCAGGTAAATCTGATATATTTTGGTGGAAATTTCCATATAATACGCCATGCGGGGCGGGGCCACAATATAATCCAAGGCCAGAGAGGGATCCGAACGGACAAGCCGGTCATCGTACTCCCGGACATACAGCCTGTGCTGCGGATAGGCCCGCTGGCGCTGTTCATTCACAGCGGCCACCTTCTGCACCACCTCAAACAGCCGAGCCCGGCCGGAGATACCGTAGCCCTTTAGGGACGGGGACACAGCCAGGCAGATGGTCTTTTCCGTCCGGGTGGCATCCGCCACCACCAGGTTGGTGTGCAGAGGGTCCAGCCCCCGGGCCACGCACTCCGCCGAGGCATAAAACGACTTTAAGTCGATGGCCACATATACTTTTTTTGCCACGGTCTCCCCTCCCCTCTTTGATCTTTTTCTCTATTGTACAAGATAGAACATCTGTTTGCAAGTGCAAAGTGCAAAAAAACGGCTCCCACCTGTTTGGTGAGAGCCGACAGGCCCTTGATAAGGATACCGGTTTCAGCTTTTTCCGTGGATAGCGGTCCCGCACTTGGGGCAGGTGATGATAATCTTACCCTTACCCCGGGGTACACGGCAGACAGTGCGGCAGTTTGGGCAGGTGAAATACTTATGCTCCTTGTCTGCGCTGCGGGCCCGACCATTCTTGATGGGGTTCACGACCTTAGCGAGAAACCAGGCATTCTCCCTGCGCCGCTTGGGCAGATTCCTGGAGAACATGCGAAACAGGATCCACACCATCAGAAGGAAAACCACCGTGGATAGAATTGTGTGGACCGTCTCGCTGCTGTATTTTACAAACAGGTTCACGGTGTTGAGCACCAGCAGCAGCACCAGCGACGCCCAGCCCAGCTGGTCGGAGCCGTTGCGCCCGTACATAAAGCGGGAAAGCGCGTTGCCCAGTTTTTGGAAGAAACTCATAGCGATGCCTCGATTCCTGCGGGGGATTTTCACCTGAATTATTTTACAGGAAAAGGGCCGCCAGGTAAAGGGTGATTTTACAAAGTTTACAAATTTGTTACGAATTTTTTCGTCGGAGCGCTTTACTTTCACGAACTAAAATAGTAAAATGAGAGAGAATTATAAAGGAGGGCAAACGCCATGCTGCATCCTGCCAAATCAAAAATCGCCACCAAGCAAAAGAGCGACCTGCTGTATAAGGCCATTTTGATGCTGGAGACCGAGGAGGAGTGCTACAACTTCTTCCAGGATCTGTGCACCATTTCGGAGATGCGCTCCATGGAGCAGCGCTTTGAGGTGGCCAAGCTGCTCAACGAGGGCATGATCTACAACGACATTCTGGAGCGCACCGGGGCCTCCAGCGCTACCATCAGCCGGGTGAATCGGTCCCTGCTGGGCGGAGCCGGAGGCTACGAGAGCATCCTGGAGAAAATGAAGGAGAGCGGCGAGGAATGAACGCTTACCAGGGCCTGGCCGGGGCTTATGACTCCCTGACCGGGGATGTGGAGTACGAAAAGCGGGCGGATTACCTGGAAAAGCTCTTTACCCGCAGCCGCATCCCGGTACACACAGTGCTGGACCTGGCTTGCGGTACCGGCACCATGACCTGGCTGCTCACCGGCCGGGGCTATGAGATGATCGGTGCGGACGCCTCCGAGGAAATGCTGGCCGCTGCCATGATGAAAAGCGGCAGCGTACCGGGCATCGCCCCCATCTTCCTGCACCAGTCCATGCCCAAGCTGGATCTGTACGGCACTGTGGACGCGGCCATCTGCTGCCTGGACAGCCTCAACTACCTCACCTCCCCCGCCGACGTGCAGCGGACCTTTCAGCGGCTGCATCTGTTCATCGCCCCGGGCGGGGAGCTGATATTCGATGTGAATACTTTGGATAAGTTTCAAAGCCTGGACGGCCAGGTGTTTCTGGATGAGACAGAGGAGAGCTACTGCGTGTGGCGCACGGAGTTTCGGCGGAGCATCTGCACGTATTGGGTAGATCTGTTCCGCAAGGGAACGGACGGGCGCTACTGCCGGGATACCGAGCTGCACCGGCAGCGATACTACGCCCCGGAGGAGCTGACAGGCTGGCTTCGGGAGGCCGGGTTCGGGAACATCCGCGTGTACGGTGATTGCCGCCTGCGCCGGCCCAAGGACGGCGAACAGAGGATATATTTCTGCTGTATGCGGGAGTAATTTTTTTGCGGGGCGGGGTAACCACGCCCCGCTGCACATTATATTAACAGTAAAGGAATTTTCATGCTATGAGCGATAGAATTGTCAGAGCCATCACCTCCGATGGCATGGTCCAGGCGGCTGCCATCAGCAGCCGCGACCTTACCGAGCGCGCCCGGCAGATCCACAAGACCCTGCCCGTGGCCACGGCGGCCCTGGGCCGCACTTTGGCCGGCTGCGCCATGATGGGCAACGCCTTAAAGGGTCAGGGCGCCAGCCTGACCTTGCAAATTAAGGGCACCGGCCCTCTGGGCACCATTCTGGCCGTGTCTGACCCGGCAGGCAACGTCCGGGGTTATGTGACCAATCCTCAGGTGGACCTGCCCCTGCGGCCCGACGGCAAGCTGGACGTGGGCACGGCGGTGGGCGCCGAGGGCGGCACCATGACCGTTATCAAGGACCTGAACATGAAGGAGCCGTATGTGGGCACCGTGGACCTGCTGGGCGGCGAGATCGCCGAGGACATTGCCAGCTATTTTGTGGAGTCAGAGCAGATTCCCACAGCCTGCGGGCTGGGAGTGCTCATTGAGCGGGACCAGAGCGTCCGGGCCGCCGGAGGCTATCTCATCCAGCTGATGCCCGGGGCCGACGAGGACACCATCACCAGGGTGGAGGGCGGCGTTCTGGCGGCGGGGAATGTGTCCGCTATCCTGGACAAGGATCCGGATCCGGAGCATCTGCTGAAAACGGTTTTGTCCGACTTTGATGTGAAGATTTTGGAGTCCGATCCGGTGGAGTATAAGTGCTATTGCAGCCGTGAGCGGGTGGAGCGGGCCCTCATTTCCCTGGGCGCGGAGGAGCTGAAAAATATCCTCCGGGAGCAGGGCTCCTGCCAGATGACCTGCCAGTTCTGCGATGCGGTGTACAGATTTGACGGCCCCGAGCTGCAGAAGCTCATTGATACCATCGATTGATAAGGGTAGACACGCCTGTCAGCGCGCCTTTGCGGCGCTTTTTGTCCTTCTCACCTTGACGGGCGTCAGCCCGCCTGCGGCTCAAAAGCCAAAAATCTCTCGGAAATCCTTCGCTGACAGGTGCGAAGCAGTTTTGTCGCGCAGAAATGTGTCTAGACAAGGAAAGGTCCGCAGGGAATACTTGTCGTATTTCCAAGGGAATTGACGCAGTATGGACGCATTTCTGCCCGTCAAAACCGTGTCTGCCCTTGTCAATTGATGATAGTTTGGAGACAAAAAAATAATTGGCAAAATATGATTTTTGGTGTTGACAACTGGGCATATTTTCGGTATAATAAACCCTGTCGTTACGAGTGGAACGGCTAAACCGGGAGCATAGCTCAGCTGGTTAGAGCACCTGCCTTACAAGCAGGGGGTCACTGGTTCGAGTCCAGTTGTTCCCACCAAAAATAGGGCCAAGTAGTTCAGTTGGTTAGAACGCCAGCCTGTCACGCTGGAGGTCGTGGGTTCGAGCCCCATCTTGGTCGCCATATGCTGCTGTAGCTCAGTAGGTAGAGCGCATCCTTGGTAAGGATGAGGTCGGCGGTTCGAATCCGCCCAGCAGCTCCAAAAAGCATCGAAAACCTCGGTTTTCGGTGCTTTTTTGTTGTAAAACGTTGAAAGAAGTGTGGGTCAAAATGTGGGTCAACCGCCTGACCCACACCGTGACCCACACGGGGAAATGCTCGGAAAGGGCAAAAGATGAGCGGACGGAAAAGCCGTTATTCTGAAAGGCCTTTTCTTTGTTTCGCCGCGTTCTTGTATTTTGCGGCAGGATATGCTACAGTACCTGTCGTTGATTCTTTCTACCTCTTACGAGGCTGTGCGAGGTATTTATGAAGCTGTTACGATGGTGTAAGGCCAACGCCATGCCGGTGATTGCGGTGCTGGCCGCGGCGATGACGGCGGTGTTCGTGCCGCCTGACGCGGCCTATCTTGGCTACTACGATGTGAAAACGCTATCTTGCCTGCTGTGCGTGCTGGCGGTGGTGGGTGCGCTGCGCCGCGTGGGACTGTTTCCTCTGCTGGCGCAGAGGCTGGTGCAGGTGTTCCACACCACCCGCGGCGCGGTGACGGCGCTGGTAGGTATCACGCTGGTGGGCTCCATGCTGCTGACCAACGACACAGCACTGCTGACATTCCTGCCCCTCAGCTGGTTTGTGCTGGAGCGCACCGGCCAGACGAAATGGACGGCGCTGACGTTCATTCTGCAGAACTGCGCCGCCAACCTGGGCGGTATGCTGACGCCCTTCGGCAATCCCCAGAACCTGTATCTGTTCAACCACTACAACATCCCTAACGGGGAATTCCTGTCCATTATGCAGCCGCCGTTCCTGCTGTCCACGGCGCTGATCCTGCTGTGCTGTCTGTTTCTGCCCCGTGAAGGGCTGACTGTCCCCCGGCAGGAGACACTGCCGGACAAGCGTCGTACTGCGGTATACGGCGTACTGTTCTGCGTGGCGGTGGCTATGGTGCTGCGGGGAATCCCCTACTGGCTGGGACTGCTCGTTATCGTGATGGCTCTGCTGGTGCTGGATCGCCGTGCGCTGCTGGGCGTGGACTGGGGACTGCTGGTGACGTTTGCGGCGTTTTTCACCTTTTCGGGCAACATGGCGCGGATTGAGCCGGTGCGTGAGCTGTTCCGGAAGCTGCTCACCCACTGGGCCATGCCGGTGGCGGCACTGACCAGTCAGGTCATCAGCAACGTACCGGCAGCCATCCTGCTGAGCCGGTTCACCGACGACTATCGAGGACTGCTGGTGGGCGTGAATATCGGCGGCGCGGGGACGCTGGTGGCGTCACTGGCCAGCCTGATCACTTTCCGGGAATACACAAAGCACGTCAAGGGGCAGACGGGGCGGTTCATGGTGCTGTTCTCCGCCATCAGCTTCGGTTTTCTAGGCGTCCTGTTGGTAGCCATGACACTCTGGATGCGGTGAAATGAGTAAACTAGAGCTCCTGCCCCATGGGCAGGAGCTCTAGTTTGTTATTGTGGTGCAGTTTGATCAGCTCACATCACCTGTGCCATGAAGCTGCCCATGGTCTGTGCGGCTTCGTCCTGCTTTTGACGGGTGGCGTGGGTGTAGGTGCGGAGAGTGAACCCCGCATCGTAGTGACCCAACATACTGCTGACGGTTTTCACATCCACGCCGTTTTGCAGGGCTAACGTAAAGAATGTATATCTGAGGTCGTGAAAGCGCATGTGCGGCAGTTCTGCGCCCTTCAGAATTTTCTTATGCAGGTTCACAATGGAATCGGGGTAATACATCTCCCCTGTGACGGGCGATGGGAACATATATGGGTTGTCGGGATGCTTCTTGTGTTCGGCAACCAGCAGGTCAACAGCCTCCTGTGGAATACTGACTTTTCTGACCGAAGTCTCCGTTTTGGGGCGCGAGAGTGTCAACTCCCCATTGGGGTTTTTGACATATTGCTTGCTGACGGAGATGGTTTTGCCCGTGATGTCGAGGTCACTCCACAGGAGGGCAGTCAGCTCACCCTTGCGCAGTCCGCTGACCAGTTCCAGATAGAACATGGGCAATAGTCCCCTCTTATCTGCGGCGTCAAGGTAGGTCTTGACGTATTCCGGTTGGAGGATCTGCATCTCGAATTTCTGCACCTTCGGTGCGATGCAGTCATCGGTGGGGTTGCGGAGGATCAGGCGTTCTTTTATGGCACGTTTCTTGGCCATTAAATCAGCTCCTTTCTTGGCAGCAAACACAAATACCACAACTTGGCGCGGAAAGCTACCGTTTTTGAAATGATCTTTTTATTGTTTCCGGCAGCGCAAAATATGTGCCAATTTGCGTTGCCGCTTGGTGTTTGCCGGATTAATAGAACTTCATTGTGCAATCTGCGTTGGCCGGCGGCCACAGATGTGTTCGTGGCCTGACTATCATTGTTCTGGCGCTCTGGTTTCTGGATCGGCACGCATTGAAGACCGTAGACTGGGGACTGTTGGCTACCTTCGCCGCTTTCTTCGCCTTTTCCGGCAATCTTGCCCGGATGGAATCGGTCCGGGTGCTGTTCGCCCGCCTTTTGTCCCACGGAACGATGCTGATCTCCGCGCTCACCTGTCAGATCATCAGCAATGTCCCTGCCGCCATTCTGCTCAGTCGCTTCACGCAGGATGCCCGCGCTCTTCTGGTTGGCGTCAATGTGGGCGGTGCAGGGACACTGGTGGCTTCTCTTGCAAGCCTCATTACGTTTCGGGAATATACGCGCCGTGTTCCCAATGGCGGAAAGAGTTTTCTTCTCCTGTTTTCCGGGATCAGCTTTGCATTTTTGGCGATTCTTTTGACTGTCATGTCCGTTCTGATGTAATAAGTCGTTTCCAACAGAATGTGCTTTGGGAAAAGCCATATTAACTTCTGCGGTGCAGAGCATACATAGGGTTGTCTGACGTCGAGCATTGAAAGAACGATGAAATTTTGTTATATTAAAATATAAAGGTAAATCTGTGAAACCCATTGCTGCCAAAAGCCCCAAAGTGTATCACCGGACCTTTTGAAAAGGATGCGCCAAACGGATTATCCTTTAACAATGCTTCAACAGCTGCAACGGAAATTAAAGCCAAGCAAACAAACGGATAGAGAAGGCTGTCCCCCAAAAGGATCTGTGAGCACAAGTCCTGCAGAAACCGGCCAGTAAAATTAAATTGAATCATGAACATCGTCCAGGCTGATTCATAGTGCCTTTGTTTCCATCAAACACTGTTTCAATTTTCATCTTCGCTTAAAGGCGACTCCGAAATGTAAAACTCTGGGGCCCTTAATAAAAATCCAAAATATAGATGGCATCTATTCTTGCGTTCCTTATAATTTAAAACATTTTTATCCATTGCACTGCAGACTTCTTTGTTCCGCTGGATGATATCTGCTTGTTTCCCTTGCCAGAAAGGTCTGGCGATTGACCTGAAAGTTATTCAAGGAGTCTGCCGAAGCCGACATCATTGCCGGACAGTGTGTTGCTGCGTTTTTCTGCAGCGCCGCAATAATTCATTTGGCAATGCCAAAATATTCCCACTATAGACGGCATGATTGTTCCCCGGAGTTGTTCAGCGGCTTTTTCTGCGTCACATCAGCCCATTTCTGGAAGAAATCCGTCTCCACCGTCTCTGCCCAATCGGCGGCGCTCCTCGTTGCTGCTATGGGCGTGCAGATCTGTTATCATACAGGATTGCGCGTGGCTGGTATCCATGGGATGGCGGATGCTATTTCACCGCCCTCAGAGATGGGGTACGCCGCCGCCAGCACCAGGAAATACACCGATGTGTTCCAAGCGGGTGAGATAGACCCTTCCGCCCCCGGGCAAGCTTTTTGCTTGGGGGCATATAAAGAATCCGATATGCTTTATTTGGGTTTAATAAACCGTTTAGATCGAAAATGAAGAAAAGTTTTTTTATAAACACCTTTGGGAACGGGAATACTTTACAATAAATTTATATTCAGGCTATTTTCATAGCTGGAAAAGGAGGCGCATCCCATGAGAAAAGAAACAATAAGCGATCTGACAACAGAAAAAACAGAACTAAAGCGAGAGATAGGTGCCTTTGGTGGTGTTAGCATTATTGCTGGTATCATGATCGGCTCCGGTATCTTCTACCTGGGCGCCTATGTGCTGCAGCGCGTGGGCATGAACAGCGGCCTGGCTCTGCTGTGCTGGATCATCGGCGGTGTCATTTCCCTGTTTGGCGGTCTGGCCTATGCGGAAATGGGCGCGGCCATGCCCCAGTCTGGCGGCCGTGTGGTCTACCTGAATGAGGCCTATCATCCCATCGTGGGCTTCATGAACGGCTTTGTGGATTGGCTCATCGGCGGCCCCGGCTCCGTGGCTGCTCTGGCCCTGGCTCTGATGGGCGTGTTCCAGCCCATTTTCCACCTCAGCGACTTCGGCTGCAAGATTGCTGCCGTTGTACTCATCTTCGGTATCACCGCCTATAACATGGTGGGCGTTAAGCTGGCCTCCGTGGTGCAGAATGTCTCCATGATTGCCAAGATGGTGCCCGTTGCCATCATTCTGCTGGCCGCCCTGTTTGTCGGCCGTGTTACCCCCGACCTGTCCTTTGGCTCTGCCGGCGTCTATGCCGCCGAGAACAACACCAGCGTTTTCAGCATGATCGCTCTGGCCGTGGTGGCCTCCCTCTGGGCCTATGAGGGCTGGACCAACCTGAACACCGTGGCCGAGGAAATGAAGAACCCCCGCAAGAATCTGCCCCTGGCCCTTATCATCGGTATCGGCGGCGTTACGATTCTCTACACCCTCTTCAACTTTGCCATCATGAAGGTTCTGCCCCACGAGGAGATCGCCTCCATGATCGACGCCGGTGACCTGTATCTGGGTACGGCGGTTGCCAAGAAGCTGCTGGGCAGCGCAGGTGCCGTGGTGGTTACCGTGGGCATGGTTCTGGCCATGTTCGGCAGCATGAACGGCCTCATCCTGGCCCAGCCCAGAATGTACTACGCCATGGCCAAGGAGGGCCACTTCTTCAAGAGCTTCACCAAGCTGAATAAGCAGAAGATCCCCTATGTGCCCGTCATTGTCCAGGCTGTCATCTCCAGCGCCCTGGTGCTGCTGCGTAACCTGAGCGAGCTGACCGACATGGTGGTGCTGAGCAACCTGCTCTTCAATGTCTTGATCGTTATGGCTGTGCCCATCCTGCGCAAGAAGTTCCCCAATATCGAGCGTCCCTACAAGGTGTGGCTCTATCCCGTGTCCATCATCTTCACCGCCATCGTGTTCGTGGCCCTGTTCGTCAACTCCGCCATTGAGAATCCCATCCTGGGCTCCATCGGCTTCACCGTGCCCGCCCTCGGTGCCGTTGTTTATTGGATCTTTGACCGTAAGCTGAAGAAGGAAGCGGGGGAGAATAAGGAGGCTAATGATGGCTGAGCTGTATTATAATGCCAAGGTCTATGTAGAAAAGGGTCATTATGAGCAGGCAGTTTTGGTTGAGGACGGCATCATCCGCCGCATAGGCAGCAGCGATGCCCTGCTGGCCGATGCCCCGGCTGACGCCACCCGGGTGGATTGCGGCGGCCGGACCCTGATCCCCGGTCTCAATGATTCTCATATGCACTTTGCCCAGTTCAGCGAGACGTTGAACCAGGCCCATATCGCCGATGTGAAGTCCATCGGGGAGCTGATCGAGGTATGCCGCAAGTTCGCCCAGGAGCATCCCCAGCGGGTGAAAAACGGCCTGCACGCCCTTGGCTGGAACCAGGACTATTTCACCGATGGCGACCGCCTGCCCGACCGGCATGACCTGGACAAGATCAGTACCGACTATCCCATCGTGCTGGAGCGGGTCTGCGGACACATTGTCTCCGTCAACAGCAAGCTCTTGGAGATCCTGCAAAGCACCGGCGAGATAGACAAGTGCAAGGGCGAGGATTGCCTCACCGATGAAAATGGCGTGCCCAACGGCATCTTCACCGGCAACGGCTGCAATATCGCCAAGCGTCTCATCCCGGAGTTTACTCTGGAGGAGCGCCATGAGTTCATGAAGGATGCCATGGACTATGCGGTTTCCCACGGCCTCACCAGCGTCCAGAGCAACGATGTGGGCACCACCTTCCTGGATACCCCCGCTGCTTTCCGCCTGCTGCACGAGATGTACGACAATGGAGAGGGCAAGGTTCGCTATCGCCACCAGGTCTGCTTCAACAACCTGGAGGATTTCGAGGAATACCTGACCCGGGGCGAGTACGCCGTGGGCGAGTATAAGAAGGGTTCCTGGCTTACCCTGGGCCCCCTGAAGCTGTTTAAGGACGGCAGCCTGGGCGCCCGCACGGGTCTTATGTCCCACGGCTACGTGAGCGATCCGGAAAACCACGGCCTGGAGTGGATCAACGTGGAGGATATGGACCGCTACTGCCAGCTGGCAAAGGAGCATAATCTGCAGGTGATTACCCACTGCATCGGTGACGAGGCCGTGCGCCGCACTGTGGAGTGCTATGAGCGGGCCTTCGTGGATGGCAAGAACAAGCTCCGCCACGCAGTTGTTCACTGCCAGATTACCGACCGTGCCCTGCTGGAGCGCATCGCCAAGGACGATATTCTGGTGTTTGCCCAGCCCATTTTCCTGGATTACGATATGAATATCGTGGAAAAGCTGTGCGGCAAGGAGCTGGCTTCCACCTCCTACGCCTTTGGCACCCTTCTGCGCATGGGCGTGCATCTGTCCTACGGCACCGATTGCCCTGTGGAGGATTGCAACCCCTTCCCCAATATCTACATAGCTGTTACCCGCAAGGATAGACAGGGCCGTCCCGCCGGCGGCTTCTATCCCGGCGAGTGCGTGGATGTGGAAACGGCTATTGACGCCTACACCATGGAGAGCGCTTATGCGGAGTTCCAGGAGGATGTCAAGGGCCGCCTGAAGCCTGGCTATTATGCGGATATGGTCCTGCTGGATCGGGATATTTTCACCGTGGATCCCATGGAGATCAAGGATATCCTGCCGGTGATGACCGTTGTGGGCGGCAAGGTAGTCTATCAGTGTTAATGCGCGAAGCATAACATAACATAGAGGCTGCTCGTTTCAGCACGTCTGATTAGGCGAGCTGAGCGGGCGGCCTTTTTTCACACAAATACCGCCCGGAGTGCAGCTGCTCCGGACGAATAGGGAGGAATTTAATTATGGGTGTAGAGAGCAGATACGGTCTGAAGTTTGGTTACATGGATCATGGTCCCCGCAACCTGATTACGGATGTGCCGGGTGTGCGTGTGGGCCATGTGACGCTCCACGACGGCGAGGTACATACCGGCGTCACCGCCATCATCCCCCACACGGGTGATGTATTTCACGAAAAGTGCCTGGCCGGAGCCCATGTGATCAACGGCTTCGGAAAGAGCATCGGCCTGGTCCAGGTGCAGGAGCTGGGCACCCTGGAGACCCCCATCCTGCTGACCAATACTCTGTCCGTGGGCACCGTGTCCACGGCGCTGGTGGAGTATATGCTGGAGCGGAATGATGACATCGGCCTGGACGCCGGCACGGTCAATTCCCTGGTCATGGAGTGCAACGATACCCGCCTCAGCGATATCCGCGGCCTGCATGTCACCAAGGAGCACGCCCGTGCGGCTTTGGATGCGGCGGCGGAGACCTTTGCCGAGGGTGATGTGGGCGCCGGCGCCGGCATGGTGTGCTATTCCCTCAAGGGCGGCATCGGTTCCGCCTCCCGGCTTTGCCATCTCTATGGCGAGACCTACACCGTGGGCGCCTTGGTCATGACCAATTTCGGCACCCTCCGGGACCTCAAGGTCGCGGGGGACTCTGTAGGTGAGCGGCTGTTCTGGCAGGAGCAGTCGGAGCTGAAGGATAAGGGCAGCATTATCGTCATCATCGCCACGGATGTTCCCCTTTCAGCCCGGCAGCTGGAGCGGGTGGCAAAGCGCGCCCAATCCGGCATTGCCCGTACCGGCGGCATCTCCGGCAACGGCAGCGGCGAAATTGCCCTGGCCTTCACCACCGGAAACAAGCTGGCCCATTACAGCAGCGATCGGCTGGAATCCATCCGCCTGGTGTACGAGGAGGATATTGATGAGGTGTTCCGGGCGGCTATCGAGAGCGTGGACGAGGCTATCATCAGCTCCATGCTCCACGCCAAAGCCGTAACAGGCCGGGCGGGCAACCATTATAAGAGCCTGGCAGACCTCTATATGCCCGAGAAAAAATCCGAAAAGTAAGAAGGGGACTTGCTGTGAAAAAGATTATCGGCATTATCGGCGGCATGGGCCCTCTGGCCACTGCGGACCTGTTTGAAAAAATCATCCACGCCACGGACGCCGCCCGGGATCAGGACTTTCCCCATGTGATCGTGGACTGCAACACGGATATTCCCGACCGCACCGCGGCCATCCTCATGGGCGGCGAGGATCCGGTACCCCAGCTGGTGCGCTCGGCTAACACCCTGGCGGCTGCCGGGGCCGACGTCCTGATCATGCCCTGCAACACTGCCCACTGGTTCTACGATGACCTCTGCCTCCGGACCCACTTGCCGGTGCTGCACATGCTGCGCCTGACGGCGGACCATCTGGAACGGACGGGCGTGAACGCCGTGGGCCTTTTGGCCACCGACGGAACCATTCAAACCGGCATTTATGAAAACCTCCTCTCCGGTCGTGGCATACGGGTCATCAAGCCCGATGCTCCCGGTCAGCGCCGGGTCATGTCCGCCATCTACGATGGCGTCAAGGCCGGAAACTTAGGCGCCATTGACGTGGCAGCCCTGCGCTGTACCCTGGATGCCATGATAGCCCAGGGGGCGGAGTGCTTTGTCCTGGGCTGCACGGAGCTTCCCATTGTGTTTGCCCAATGCGAGCTGCCCTATCCCGTGGCGGATCCCACGCAGATCCTGGCCGAGGCTGCCGTTTCCTTCGCAGGCTATCCCGTGAAAAAAATGTAAGGGGGACTCTATGCATATTGTAACGGAAAAAGCGAAGTATTTCTGCGGGGACCCGGAGCTTTTGGCCCGCCGGATGACCTGCCGGGGTGTACCGGGGTGCAGCGTGGCCCTGCTGCAGGGGGGACAGGTGACCCATTCCGCTGTCAGCGGCGCTGCCGGCGCCGCCCCGGTGACGGAGGGTACCCTCTTTGAGTGCGCGTCCCTGACAAAGCCCCTGTTTGCCGTGCTGGCCCTGCAATTAGCTGATGAGGGGCTGCTGGCCCTGGATGAGTCGGTGCCTGCCCGGCTGGGGGACGAGCCCTGGTCCCAGGACCCGGATTTTGCAAAGATCACCCCCCGCCACATCCTCAGCCACAGCTCCGGCTTGCCGGATTGGCACAGCCGCCCTATGCCCATGCTCTTTGCCCCGGGTACGGCCTATAGCTATTCCGGCCAGGGCTATTATCTGCTGCAGCACTTGGCGGAAAAAATTACGGGAAAATCTCTCCCGGAGCTGTTTGCGGGCCATGTTTTCACGCCCTTTCAAATGCACCGCTCCGCCGTGCTTTGGACGCCGGGGGTGGGCAGCGCCATTTCTCCGGGCTTTGATGCGGAGGGCAATCCTTGCCGCGTGCGGGATTGTGTGGATCTAACCGGCAACGCCCCGGAGCCCAATGCTGCCTGGTCCCTGTATTCCAACGCTGCGGATTACGCCCGGTTTATTTCCGGCCTGCTCTGCAGCCGGGGTGGGCTGCGGGAGGACACTTATCACCAGATGGGCTCCGTGCAGAGCATCGCCGATGATGACATTGCCTGGGGCCTGGGTGTGGGCCTCATACGAAAGGAACCCTCCGTTCGGTGGCACTGGGGCGATAACGATGGCTTCAAGTCTCTGGCCCTGTGGGATCAGCAGACGGGGGATGGCCTTGTGGTCACCACCAACAGCGACAATGGTCTCTCCCTGTGCTATGACCTGGCGGCAGAGCTGACGGACGCAGATTTCCTGGCAGCCATGGCCGCCTTCATAGAAACAGCGGAATAGAGGCTTCCCTTTTCGGGCGGAGTCTGCTATACTTCTTTCTGTAAAGAACACTGTAGGATGGGAGCAAATGCCATGGATCAACGAGACCTGCTCATCAAAAACGGGAAGATCCTCTGTATGGATGGAGATGTGCGCGCCGATTGGCTTTTGACCCAGGGCGGTAAGATTGCCCGCCTGGGTGTGGGAAAGTGCGACCCGGAGTATATCTCCGGCACCGTGCAGATCATTGATGCCGGGGGCCGGACGGTATTGCCGGGGTTTATTGATAACCACTTTCAGGTGGTGCGTACCGGCTTGGAGTGCGGGTATGTAGATCTGTCCCATGTGCGCAATTATGACGAGATCGGTCAGATTATCCGGCGTGAGGCGGCCAGCCGCAGCGTTGTCACTGCCTGTCGGCTGGACAGCAGCCGCCTGGAGGAAAAGGCCTTTCCGGACCGCAAGGTCCTGGACCATTACTGCGCCGATAAGCCGGTTCTGATCTTCTCCTTAGACCATCACACCATTATTCTCAATACCGTGGGCATCCTGTATAATAAGATTCCCTTTACCCTGCCGGGCATCCATATGGATGACAACGGTATTCCCACAGGTGTCTTCACCAATCAGGCGGAAAACCGGCTGGAGGGCAACGTGCTGGACGCCTATTCCTATGATGACTTTGATACTGCTGCCGCCCGCACATTGGGCATAGCCTTTTCCCATGGCCTTACCACCGTGGCCGCCATGGAGTGCCGGGGTGCCAAGGCAGAGCAGAGCCCTCTGCGCACCAGTGAGTTCTTGGTGCGCTATAAGGACCGCTATCCTCTGAGCATAGAGATTTTCTATCAGACCACCGAGTATAAGCGTGCCCTGCAGCACGGCCTCAAGCATATCGGCGGCGCCCTGTATATCGACGGCACCATGGGCGGCCGGACAGCGGCCCTTTCCTTTGACTATGCCGATGCGCCCCATCGGAAGGGGTGGCTCTATATGACTCAGGATGCGCTGACACATTTTACCATGGAGTGCTGCCAGAACAATTTGCAGATTGGCTTTGACGCCATTGGCGACGCCGCCATCGAGACCGTGCTCCAGGCGCTGGAGGCCGCCGCGAAACACTATGACGTGCGCTCCATGCGCCACCGCATTGAGCATGCGGAGCTTATAACACCCTCCCAGATGCAGCGGGCTGCCCGCCTGGGCGTCATTTTATGCATGCAGCCCGCCTATGAGGGGCTGTGGGGCTATCCTGGCGGTATGTATCAGCAGCGCCTGGGCGATCGTTACGGCACTACCAACCAATTTCGCCGGATTATCGACAGCGGCATTACCATCTGCGGCGGTTCGGATCCACCCATCACCAACCCCAATCCCTTCCAGGGCATCCACTACGCCGTCAACCATCCCGTTGCCGCCAATAGCGTAACGCTGCAGGAGGCACTGGAGATGTATACAAGCCTTGGGGCCTATGCCCTCTTTTTGGAAAAGAAAAAGGGGAGCCTCCGGGAGGGGAAGGACGCCGATATTGTGATCCTGGACCGGGATATAACGCAGATGGATCTGCGGCAGCTGAAGGACGTTCAAGTGGATATGACCATCAAAGACGGGCGGGTCGTATTTGACCGGAATGTATGAGTATGTTGTATATTACGTTTATGGGCGGGCCCCGATTTTTGCTGGACGGTGCGGATGTCAGCGATCAGATCAGCAGCAAGGCTGCCACTATCATCGCCCTGGTCCTGATGAGGGCGACCCGGCAAATGCGCCGCAGCGACATCATCAGCTATCTTTGGAGCGAAAGCAGCGATGATGCCGCCAAATACAACCTGCGTTTCAACCTTTGGCAGATCAAAAAGGCCCTCGTGCAGGCGGACGGTGAGTCGCTTCTGCTGGTGTCCAAGGATGATATCAAAGTCAATCCCAACTTTAGCTTCCTGTGCGATATATCTGAGATCGAGCAGGCCGCTCTCGAGGATATCAACTCCATCGCAGAGCTAAAGCATCTGCTATCCCTGTTCCGGGGCGGCTTTTTTGAAAACTGCAGCCTGCACAATTGCGAGAACTTTTTGGAGTATATCATCCAGCGCCGGTACTATCTGGAAAACCGAAAGCTGGTGGTCTATCACCGCTTGATCCGGCTGACCTATGAAAACGCGCTGGATGATGATTGCCTGCAGTATATGTCCGCCTGCGAGGAGATCGACCCCTATAACGAGGATATTGCAAAAATCCGTTTGGAGATACTGATCCGGCGGAGCGCCTGGCGGGATGCCGTGCAGTACTATCAGATGTTCTATAGCCGGCTGCTGCGGGATGTGGGGGCCGAGCCCTCTCCGGAGCTGCAGGAGCTGAGCAAGCAGTTCCGTTTGCAGAAAACCAGGGATGTGGAGGAAAATGTGCTGCATTTGGAGGTCTGCACCATTCCGTCCCTCCCCGGGGGCTGGATGTCCCAGGTGCTGAAGGCGCTTTGCCAAAGCAATCAGATCACCTGGAGTGACCATCTGACACAGCGCCAGCTCTCGGACCTGGCCTATTTGCAGCCTATCCTGCCTGCGCAGACGCCGACATGCGTACCCATGGTGCGCGTAGCGGAGGCTTTTATAGACCTGATAACCGGTCTCTGCACGGGAAAACAGGCCTACAGGCTGGAGATTCGCTCCCTGAACGGCGCCCCCTTGGATGCGCTAAGCCGGGACGTGGCAGAGGTCCTGCAGAAGAAATGCAGCCACAAGCTGGTGATTTTGTAACAGAAATTCTGTGTAGGCCATGTGGCTTTGCCGCAAAATAAGATAAAAGCTCCGCTCCTTCGCCGCCAGGCGAAGGAGCGGAGCTTTTATCTCTAATCGGCATGGACACATGGGGGCAATGCCCGCTTACTGGCTGTCCGCCTGGCGCAGGTAGGTGTCATTTTCCCCGCCCCACCGCAGGAGGTCCTTTTCAGCGGTGGTGTGCATATCATAGGTGACGTCATCAAAGGCGCTGGAGCGGGCGTAATACTGGTCCGCGTCGTCCGGATCCTGCTCCAGCTGGCCGCGGTCCACGGTGACAAAGTCCTCCCCGGCCTGAGTGCGCTCCCCCAGGCCCCACTGGCCATCAGACAGGATGACGATACAGCTGAGGCCGTCCTTCTCACCATCCAGGTACCACACATCGGCGATGTCGGCGAAGGCTTCGTCTGCGCCGTTGCTGCCGGAGCCGCTTATGGCGTAGGTACCCAAGGATTCGATGGCCAGCTCAGTGGCGCCGCCCCGGGCCAAATAGGCGCAGCCATCGTGCTCATTAAAAAAGTACAGCTGGTCGTATTCCTCAATGACCTGGGCGCAGCCGCTGGCCATGATCTCGCCGTCCTTGTAGAAGGTGAAGTACATGCCGCCATCCGTAGCGCTGACCGCCAGGGTATCACACTTGGCGCCGCTCGAACCCTCCCAAAGGCCGTAATACTCGCCATAGGCGGAGGCATCAGCGGCGCTGTCATAGGCGGCGCCCTCAATGACGGGCGGGGGCGTTTGGATGGAATCATTGTTGTCGTTGCTGTCGCCGCCATTATCGCCGCCGCAGGCGGTTAGCCCCAGGCACATGGCCAGAGCCAGCATGAACGCTGTCAAAATTTTACCGTATTTCATAACAATCTCTCCTTGCCTTCAGATTCCTGCCGCCCCATCGTGGAGGAAGGCGCGCCATATTTCTTAGCCGCGTCTTACCGTCCTCAAATGATGAGAAGGCTCTGCATCATAAGCATTGTACGCCGGGAGGTTTCACCTTTCTATTCACCAGTGGTTAGTATTTGCCGTCCCTGCCGGCAGAGTGCGACCCGCCGTACAGCGGCATTATCGCCGCTCCGCAGCGGCGGGGGTGCCTGTCCGGAATGTGCCGCAGCCCCTGCGCCGCCCGCCTTCAGGGCAGCTTTTGCGGCATACACTATCCGAAAATGACAAAAAATGCGGCCTTGCGCGCAAGAAACATACAAATATACTGCAAATAGTGGAAAACTATTTCCTCTTTCCGCCGCCTGTGTTATACTGATTCACACAGGCGGTGATATTTTGTGATGCTTTATCTGCAGATGCTCCCATCCCCCTCGGAGAAGGACAAGTTTGAACAGATATATACCCTCTATCGGGGACTCATGTTCTACATAGCCCGGCGCATTTTGCCCGGCGAGGCGGACGCAGAGGATGCGGTCCACCAGGCATTTGTGTCCATAATAGAAAATTTAAAAAAATTTCTGAAGTCAGGTGTCCAAAAACCCGCTCCTACGTCGTTATCATAACAGAGCGCAAAGCCATCGACATACTCCGCAGCCGCTCCCGGCTCAGTCCGGAGGCGTTTGAGGAGAGCACCCGGGGCGTGGAGCTGCCCCTCCCGGGGGATGGCGGCCTGTCGGATGCCATGTCCCGGCTGCCGGCGGCCTATCGGGAGGTGCTGCTCCTGCGGTATTATCATGGCTATACCGTCCGGGAGATCGCCCCCATGCTGGGCAGAAAGCCCGGCGCGGTGCAGAAGCTGCTCACCCGGGCCAAGGCGGCTCTGCGCAAAATTTTAGAACAGGAGGATGAGCCCCATGGGAAAGCAACCGTTTTTTGATGACGCGGCGCTGCAGGCCGCGGCGACGCAGACGGCGGAGTCTCTGCTCTCGTCCCTCCCCGCCCCGTCGGCCTGCCAACATGTGTTTTCGGAGCTGTTCCTTGAGAAAATGAGGAGGCTGCGCCGCAGATACAGCTGGAAAAAGGCCGGGCGCACCGCTGGGCGTTATGCTGCCGCCATCCTGCTCACCGCGTCCTTGACCCTTGGCGCGATCATGGCCGTCAGCCCCCAGGCGAGAGCCGGCATCATGCAGTGGGTGCGTGAAAAGCAGGAAAACAGGATAATTTATCGCTTTTATAAGGAGCAGACGCAAGCCCCTCTGCCCCTGTACCGGCCGACATGGATCCCGGAGGGGATGGAGCAAGAGAAGTACCGTTACGATAAATTTTCGTATTTCGCATTTTATTACAACAATGAAACGGAACAAGGCTTTTCAATTGATTATAGCTACATGGATGACAGTTCAATTCCGGTGGTGACTCCCGAGGAGGGCTGCACCATCATCCATACGGAGGTCAACGGCTGTCCTGCAGACTTCTACCAAATGCCTGACGACAAGGACGGCAATGTGCTGGTCATTCTGGATGAGGAGGCCAATATCATGTTTGGAATTGCGGGCAACATAGACAGAGACAGCATTTTCAACATAGCTGAGCATATTGTTTTGGACAAAACGACAAAAAACTAAAAATTTCATGGTAAGTGTCCAAATTAAGGTTCCTTTTCCGTTATATATGCAGACCCGCAAAAAAACGGAGAGAAAGGAGGTGGAAAGGATGAAAAGAAGATTTGCGGCGGCGCTTATGGCCTGTCTCATGGCCATGGCGCTGGTGGTCCCAGCCAACGCGGTGCAGACCCGCGCGGCTCGGAATGTGCCAAAGCTGGACTTTGACGGAACAGAGGCGGTTTGCAAGTTCGGCTACACAAAAATGGGCGCGTCAATCAGCGCCACCATGGAGCTGTGGTGTGGAAACGCTCCGGAGGTGATTTGGACGGGAAGAGACACAAACAGGCTGGATATGTCCAAGACCCATACCGTGCGGAGAGGACAGACCTACACGCTGAAGGTTTTCTGCACGGTCAACGGCGAGACCACAAAGCTTCCCCCCATCACCAAAACCTGTCCCTAAGCAACCCCCAGCAATAAGAGAAACAAAATTTTTATACAGAAAGGATGCACGATTGCCGGAGGAAGAATTTCAACCAATAGAACGGAAACAATTAGTGCGAAAGTTAGCGGAGCTTATGAGGGGCTTGGGTTTGAAATATCAAAGAGTGTTACATCTGAGTTGGGATATTCATTTGATGTTCCGAAGGGCGTAACAGCTCACATTGAATATCGAGCTTTTATGGCAGTTGAATTTGGCGTAAGAGAGAAAGTCAGTAATATGACAGGCATGGTGCTTGCAAGAGAAAACTATAGAGTAGAAATCCCACAGCATGGTGAATATTTCCTTGTAACATCTTAAAAATGGATGAAAGGGAAATCATCAAGATAAGTATGGAATATATAATGTGCAATAAGAAAGAGGAGACGATTTTATGAAGAATCTTCGCATAATTGCGGGATATATTCTGATAATTTTCCCGCCTGTATACGGGCTAAGGCTGCTGCTGGACCCGGAGGCTTTTTTCTATAAGTATTCAGCCAACGCCCCTCTTGTGGTTGCGGCAACATTGGTGTTGGTGATGATTTTATCAATGGCCTTTTCCTTTGGGCTGTACCTGCTGAAAAAGAAATAAATGAGACTACCGATAAAGCGGCAGTATACAGTAGAACTGCCAGTTATTAACGAAGATTTCAAACGATCATGGTTTTGAAATAAATAATAGGGTGACGGGGCGTACCGTCCCGCCACCCTGAATAAGTACACGCCTATTGTTAAAGGAGGTCCCTATGAGATTAGCCGACAAGCTGCTCCTCTGTGCCGCGGGTATTTATACGGCCTTGCAATGCGCTCGTATTCTGGATCATTTTTATGCCTGGTTTTTTATGGAATACTTTTTTATCGGCATTTTCCTCCTCCTGGCCGCCATTGAGTATGGCAAGCTGCTCCGAGCCTATTTTAAAAAGAAGCGCAAGAATAACGAAACCACTTCCTGACCTGTTATGCGCAGGGGCGGGACTCTGCCCCGCCCGACTATGGAAATCATGAGACCGCGAGGACTCGCCGGATTTTAGAATTCGGCTAAAAATAGCACCACAAAAAATAGAGCCGTATCCCCATATACCATGGATAAATCATTCAGAAGGAGAAGATTTTATGAAAGCAAGACATGCGCTGTATTTGGGCCTCGTAATAGCGGGAGCATCCTTTTTACTTTACGGCAGCAGCACACTGGGACTGATTCTGGAGGGGCTGGGGCTTATTCCCCTGCTTATATCGGCAATTATAGAAATTGCAGCGGAAAAGTAATGTGCATATCCACCTTCCATAGATGAGAGGGGCTTTGCCCTGCCCATTCCCAAGCCTTTGCTCCGGCAGCGCCCCCACCCCGCCGATTAACCAAACACATAATACAGAAAGAAGGTACTGCCATGAAAGAGAGAATCCACGACCCATCCTGGCACAGAAAGCAGATTATTCTCGGCTGCGTGATGCTCTATCTTCTGATGGCCATCTGCGGGTTTTACTGGGTGACGGACTATGAAATGCCGTTTAAGCTCCAGGCAATCATATTTGCTTTGGGAGTAGCTGTTCCCACGCGCATTCTGATGGACTTGAGCGGCTTCATAAAAAAGATGGGCTATGGCGAGACCAAAAATCCGAAGAAATAACGTGTTCCCCATGAAAAAGAAAGGAAACTGACCCTGTATCCTTGTGCCCAAAGGGAGGTGAGCTATGCAGCTGAGTAAGAAAGAGATGGTCACGGCGGCTTTCTGCGCCGCGGCCTATGCATTCCTGGCCATCCTGATCCTTTGGGGCAGCCTGTGGAGCATCACCGTTTCCTGCGTGGGGATCGGTACATTCACCAACGCGGTCACGGCCCTGTATTTCGGCCGCTTTGCGGGAAGAAAGAGCGCCGTGCTTGCTGCGGCCTTTGCCTTGCTGGTAAATACCGTCTTTTTGATTCTCCGCGTCCGGGGGATCTACCTGCCCCGCGCCGATGATCCGTCCACGGCGGAGCAGGTGGGCGCGCTCCTATTAATCGCCTTCAGCGGTGTGAGGCTGTATAGAAGCATCCGGCGATATAAGCACTCGTAGCCGCGCGCTTGCCCCTTGCCTAAAAGAGAAAACTAAGGAGGACCCCATATGAACGCCCGATTAAAGCCCTTGCTCATCCTGGCCGGCTCCCTGTGCGTCTGCCTGCTGGCCCTGGTGGCGTATGCCTGTATTTTGCAGTTCCACGGCTGGTATCACGGCGCCCCGGAGGAGGGCATCGCCCGGTACGCCGGCGTCCGGCAGGAGGATGTGCGTATTTGCGTCACGCAGCAGGAGGAGGGCTACCTGTATGCCATTTGGGAAAATGCCGCCACCGGCGAGACCTCTATGACATTTTTGGAGCGGCAGAATGCGCTGGGCCGCAGCTATCTCCGTCCCATGGGTGCAACGCCCCTCAGCGCCAACGGCACTGTATTCAAGATCTATCAAACCGGTGAGGGTGACGGCAAGCCCCAAAAGAGCCTCGTCATCGTTGCCTGCGATAACCGCAGCGGCACCCTGGACCGCTGTGAGCTGACCTATACCCAGCGCGGCGCCAACGGCTCCCCCTATGACAGCACGGAGACCGTTTCCGTAACGGGCCCGTTCCTGCTGCGTGCCCAGTGGCTCCCGGGGGATGTGCATTGCGCCGGCGTGGCCGTTGACCGGCAGGGCGCCGTGGCCGCCCGTTACGGCACCTGGACGGAGTCCGCCCGCCTCTGCGGCTGAAGCAGGAGAAAATTTTACAAAAAAAGATGTCGCCATTTCCGTTATAACAGGACTTGTTCCGGGATATGGCGTGTATTACTATGCACTTACAATCGAATGATAAGGGCGGACACGGTTTGCCGCCGGACTACGGAGAGCGTATTTGTTTGGAACCCGCTGGTATCCATTGCAGACCTGAAGGGGCCGGAAATGCTTTTTCAGAGCGTGCTGAATTTCGGCCTGTTTTGGCCCCTGGGCTGGTATTTTTTCAAAAGAATGCCGGTGAAAAAGGCCCTTTTATGGGGGGCTGAGATTTCCCTGGCGTTAGAGCTATTGCAGTGGCTCCTGCGCCGGGGCTATTTTGACTCGTTGGATGCTCTGCTGTATTGGGCCGGTATAGTTGTCAGCTATGGCCAGGCCAAGCTGATTGGCAGAGCGTTTTTTTAATAGAAAACAGAAGCCCGGGTATACAGCGCAGCGGCAATCAAAAAAACAGCAATAGGAGTTCTCGCATCTGCGAGAACTCCTATTTGTTATGCTTATGATGGATTTTGAGCGTCTCGGGTGATCTGCCGCAGCTGCTGGCGGCCTGCCCTTATCCCTGCGCCGTTGCAGCCTCCTGCACCGGGGTATTGAAGGGCGCCGTCAGCACCTCAGGCTTGCCGATAATCCGTCGAAAATCGTGGCAGAAGGCAGCGTATTCATAGCCGGTGCAGATGCGCTCATCCATAACGATGCCCAGAGGCATCATCTTCCGGCTCAGGTCCCCGGCCATGTAGTTGGGCACAGGCTTGCCCATGCACACGAACACGCTTGTGGTGCCGAATTCGTAGCAGTGGTGGTGGATGAAGCTGGTCTTGATGGAGGCCAGGTTGGTGATAAACAGGCTGGTGTGGAAGGGGGAGAGGTCGATGACCTTCCGGGGCAGCAGCCCGTGCTTATCCAGGAAATAGGCCAGGCCCACCACAAACCGGGGCAGCCCCGGCACGGAGAACATGAACCGGGCAAAATGGTCGGTGCTGTTGCTCTGCTCTGTTTTTTCGTTGGCGGCGATAGCGCTCTTGATCTTCTCGTTCACGGTGAACACCGTGTCCTCCGGCTCCAGATAGACCTTCAGCGTGGTTTCGCTGGGGGAGCCGTCCGCCAGCTTTTTCATGATGACGAATGACACGCAGAAGTGGTTGCGCTTGTAAATTTTACGGTTCATCACAAAGTAGTTCAGCTTGGGATTCTCCAGGGAGGCCTTGTAATAGGCGGAGATGATCACGCTCATGTGGTTGAGCCGCACCCCCTGGCGCCGCTGGTCGCGGATGAACTCCTTAATGACCTCCTCGTCAATGTTTTCTGTAATAGTATTCCAGGCGTCATACCGCTTGGGCATGATGTAGGGAATGGCCGCCACCAGGGGCGGCAGGTTTTTCACGCGGGTACCGTCGGGACGCATAGATTGTTCCCCCTTCTTATAATTGCATACAGTATATAGGAAATTAATGAAAATAGCAACCGCCTTATCGGTTTTTTCTCACCGCCGCGGCAAATCGAAGCATGTTTCCGGCGGTAAATGCCAGGTGCTCTCGGGTGTGCGCCATGGCCTCCGACAGAGGCATCAGCAGTGGGTGGATGGGGAAGATGCCGCTCACGCCGGCCTCATAGACTGCGGCGGCGGGCAGCTCGCAGCTGCCTACCAGCGCTGCCACCGGTACGCCCAGCCTTTTGGCCCGGCGAGCAACGCCTATGACCACCTTGCCCCGGAGACTCTGGCTGTCCAGCCGTCCCTCGCCGGTGATGACCAGGTCCGCATCCGCCGCCAGCCGGTCAAAATCCACCAGCTCCAGCACCGTCTCAATACCCATTTGCAGCTTAGCTCCCAAAAAGGCGGCGCTTCCCGCGCCAAAGCCTCCGGCCGCACCGCCGCCGGGTAGGGCCAGCAGGTCGCCGCCCAGATCTCTTTCGATAACCTCCGCCAGGTGCCGCAGGCCGTCATCCAGCAGACGGACGGCCTGCGCATCTGCGCCCTTTTGCGGGCCGAATACAGCCGCCGCGCCGTTTTTCCCACACAGGGGATTGTCAATGTCGCACATGGCAATGACCTCCGCCTCCCGCAGCCGGGGCATAAGTCCGTCTGTGCGGATGTGCGCGATGCGGTGCAGGGTCCCGCCCACGGGGACAAAGGCCCGGTCCGCCTGGTCCAAAAATTCAACACCCAGGGCCGCCGCCGCGCCGCAGCCGCCGTCGTTGGTGGCGCTGCCGCCCAAGCCCAGGACGATCCTCTTTGCGCCGCGCTCCAGGGCGTGGGCCATCAGCTGCCCGACGCCGTATGTGGTGGCGTCCGCCACCCGGCGGTCATCGCCTACCAGGGGCAGGCCCGCCGCTGCAGCCATTTCTATCACGGCGGTGCCGCCGTCCGGCAAAAGGCCGTAGCAGGCGGTGATGGCCCGGCCATAGGGATCCCGGCAGGAAACCGGGATCTTTTCTCCGCCCAGGGCGGCCAGGAAGGCGTCCACCGTGCCCTCTCCGCCGTCTGCCACGGGAATGGAGCAGATCTCCGCCTCCGGCTCCAGGGCCCGGACCTCTCGGCCCAGGATGCCGCATATCTCCTCCGAGGACAGGGAGCCCTTGAAGGAATCCGGGATCAAAATATACTTACTCATAGTGTGCCCTCCTGGTGTTATTTGCTGTCGTGTTCAGCATCTCTGCGCTTGTTGTAGAGGAACATTCCCACGCCCGCACCGCAGATGAGTATATAGCCCACCATGCTCCAGCCATCCGGGATCTGCCGGAAGAATAGGTAGCCAAGGCCTGCGGCAAAGAGGATCTGGGAGTAGTCATAGACGCTTATCTCCTTGGCCGGGGCCAGGAGATAGGCCTGAGTGATGCCAAACTGCCCCACGCAGGCGCTGCATCCACACAGCAGCAGCATCAGCAGCTGATGCCCTGTCAGCTGCACGGGGCTGACCAGGAAGAACGGCAGGGTCAAGAGGGTTGAGAGCAGGGAGAAGTAGAACACGATCCGCAGGCTGTTTTCACCCCGGGCACCCAGCTTGCGGACAAAGGTGTAGGCCAAGCCTGCTGCCGCGCCGCTGATGAAGCCTGCCAAGGACGGCACAAAGGGCGCTCCCTCAAAGCCCGGCTTGATGATGAGCACGCTGCCCAGCAGAGCCGTCAGCACGCCGCCGATCTGTACGGCGGTTGGCTTTTCCCGCAGCAGGAGCACAGAGAAGATGATGGCAAAAAAGGGCGAGAGCTTGTTGAGCATATTGGCGTCCGCCAGCACCAGGTGGTCCACGGCGTAAAAGTTCAGCAGCAGCCCGATGGTGCCAAACACCGCCCGGCCGGTGATGAACGGCCAGCTGCCCTTTTCCGGCTTCAGCGGCACCCGCTTCACCGCCAGCAGAACGCCCACCATGGCCAAGGCTACAATGTTGCGGAAGAAGGCCTTTTCCGCCGTAGGCACATCCCCGGCCAGCCGGATGAATACCGACATCATGGAAAAACCGAAGGCGGCAAACAGTATACACACGATCCCCTTGACCCGGGGGCTGATCTTTTTCATAGGTTTCCCACTCCTTTGTATTGAAAAAAACAGGAAAGCACCCCGGGCGGGATGCTTTCCAAGCCATTCAGCGTATTGTCCTGCCCGGCAGGTAAGCGGGGTCATCCATGTACCGCTCCAGTACGGCAAAGACCAGCACCGTCAGCATCGCGCTGGGCAGGGGGCAGAACAGCCCCGGATTGGTCAAGGACGTCAGCTGCATGCCCAGATAGAACAGCCCGACTAAGTGGGCCGCCTCACCGCCGCGCAGCAGCAGGCGCACCCGCCCCCACAGCAGCGTACCGTAGGCCGCCAATCCCATCAGGCCCATGCTGCCCAGAATCTGCAGCAGGGAGTTGTGGTAAAACACCATGCTGCCCGGTACACCGGTAAAGATATCGTGGTTTTTCTGGTTGCCCAGACCAACGCCAAACACAGGGTGGTGCAGAAAGTCCTGTAGTCCCCGGGTCAGCAGGGCCCATCGGGACTCATGGGGGTTAATGAAATCCATATCCCCCCGGCATCCGAAGAAAAGCTCATAGATCTGCTGGCCGAACAGCAGCACCGCCACAGCGGCGGTCACCAGCACGGCAAAGAAAATCCATAGCGGCAGCTTTTTCCACCGCACCAGGTACAGCATACCCAGCAGCAGCATCACCGAGCCGAATAGAAGTGCCGTGCGGCTGCCGGTGAAAAAGAGCGCCAGGGCCCACAGCAGCACACCCATCAGGTGCAGCCGGCTGCGCCGTGCCATGTAGAAGGCTGCCGGCAGAGTGGCTACTAAAATGGTGGCCGCAAAGTTCCGGAAGAGAATAGGCGGGATCTCCCAGCTTTTGGCAAATTCCGCCCAGTGGCCCATGTAAAAGCAGCCGATGGCCAGCACCATGGCCAGGCCCAGAGTGTACAGCATCTGCATTAGCCGCTGCAGCAGGTCGTACAGCCTGGGCGCAGCCAAATCAGAGCGCAGCAGCACATAGGTTACCAGCAGTCCCAGGCCCAATCCCAGGGTGTAGTACAGCGACAGGGGGGAAAAGTACTCCTTGGCGGGGATGGTGCCCAGGCCGCCCAGCAGCGTGGCAATGGTCACCGCCGCCAGCCCCGGCCCGCTGCGCCCCACCGTGATGGGCGCCCGCCACCGGAGAAAATGCACCAGCAGCCCGCCGATGGGCAGCACCGCCAAAGGCGCACAGGGTAGGAAAACCGCCAGGGAATCATATTTCACCGTGGACAGCAGAAAGACCATCAGAAACGGCGTCGCCGCCGCCAGAATATCCCGGCAGAACATCAGCATCCACCCGCACAGGAGCGCCAGTGCCACCGTAGACGGCACCACATTCCCCGTGAGCATGGATACGGCTGTGACAGCCAGGATCACAGGGAAGTAGTATGGGCTGTTCCAAAAGGCTTCAGTTGTATCAGTAATGCGGCCCACCAAGGGGCCGACAAAAAATCGTGCCATAAGACAAATAGGCCTCACTTTCTATCATTCATCCGGAAACCGGCGATATAACACAGTAGAGTTCATTTAAGCATAGCATTTTGCGCTGCATAAGTCAAATGTTTTCTGCATGTACCCATTTCGGGCGGGCGGCAGTATATCCTCCGAAAAAAACGCATTGACTTTTCTGCAGAAAATGGTATATAATCGGCATATACCGGAAAAGAGGGGGCGTATGCATGCCGAGGCCGTCAAGATGCCGCCGAATCTGTGACACACCCAGGGTCGATACATTCTGTCCCATAGAATGTAAGGATGCCGAGCCGATCCTGCTGACACTGGACGAGTACGAAGTCATTCGGCTGGTTGACCTGGAGCAGCAAACCCACGAGCAGTGTGCCGCGCAGATGGACATTTCCCGCTCTACCGTGCAGGAGATTTACGAAAGCGCACGGCGCA